>JACCDO010684713.1_pt1 | contig 41932 bp, 31 predicted proteins | sample 7446101 | NCBI WGS metagenome assembly JACCDO01 (sample SAMN15323440, study PRJNA562643) | freshwater metagenome | isolation source: river surface water | place: USA:Blue River Watershed | collected 2017-08-16 | reverse complement strand
AATAATGGAAATACTCTAATTATAGTACGAACAGTACTCTCGAGAGCGATCTCGAGATCGGCGTTGAAAAACTTTTAGGGATTGTGGCCTGGAAAGATTTCTTCAAGATCGAAAAATTTTTTGGGAGTTCTTTGAATACTCGAGTACTCTAACAGTTGTTCGAGCACAATTCGTAGGTGTATCTTGATACATATGAAATTACAATTAGATATGTATACGAAGATTTGGAAAATCTGGAAAAGGGATATTTTAGTATTATTTTAGGAGGGGGCATGGGGTGGAGCTTTGCTCCCCCCATTTTGAAAAATATGGAAAAGGACATTTTATTCTTTCTTAGCCCAAGACTGTAGCTTTATCATGGCATCATAGTTGTTGAGTTGCTCAGAATTATCTGCAGCAGATTTACTAACCTCTGCAACAGTCTTATCAAGCATATAACGAACATAGATATACGGATACTTGGCTAAGAGAGACTTTAATGTATCAGTAAGGTCGGGATTCATATTCAATGAGAGGTCAGTCATTGCTCTTAAACATTCAGGGAGTACGTACTTTTCAGATGACATTTCTTATATACCCGCCTCGACAATTAAATATAAAACAATTTAACGCATGTAAGTTATTTGTCAGCTCGAATATTAGTCGTTGCGAGCCTTGGCTCGCAACTAATCTCCGAGGGGGCTTGGCGCTTGCGCAGTGGACTGGAAGTCTCCCTGGCCTAAAATTGAGTGAATATGGGACGTATTAGTTAGAGGTAAGCCAAATGGAAGCCACCGTAGTATTTGAACAGAAGATTGCACTATCGCCCAAGGAGTTCAACTCACTAGCAGCTGAACCACTTGACAGTCTTTACCTTAAGAAGTTTCAAGCCGCAAATGAGGGTCAATGCTCAGTCCATGGCTGGGTAGTGCCAGGCACCTCCAAAATCCTCTCACGCTCCATGGCACAGATTGAGGGCGGTCGCTTCACCGGTGACCTTGTCTCATGGCTACAGGTCGAGGGACAAGTCCTCTATCCCGTTGATGGTGCACGACTTGTTGGGTATGTGCTGAAGAAAAATAAGATGGGCATCTTCGTCATGTATGAGAATGCAATCCAGGTTATGGTTGCCCGTGACCTTCATATCGGCGATGAGGAGTTTGAGTCCGTCCAAGTGGGCGATCGTGTTGAGGTCGAGATTAAAAAATCTCGGTTCCAGGTTCGTGACCCGTACATCCTAAGTGTGGGATTATTCGTCCGGAAGGTTGCTGGTCCTGCCCAGGCCACTGGTCTTGCCCTAGCGAAACCCCCGGCACTTACCCCAGTCATCGAGATGGAGGAATCGGAGACTGAAGAGGCCGAAGATGAGAACGAAAATAATGAGGAGGCCAATGAAACTAATACAAATAGTGAGGAAGAGGAAGAGGAAGATGAAGAAGAGGAGGAGTCTAATGAGTTCTTGAGTGATGAAGACTCTGATTAAATTCTATAAAATTCTATAAAATGGGGTATGGGGAGCGAGCGGAGCGAGTCACCCCATGAGTGAGTTCCATATAAAGGTATTAAACGCCCGTCGATGTTTAGAATGTCAAATTACGACGAGCGCAAACAGTTTCTAGAGCAAATGTCCATACTTTCACGAAGTGAGCTAGAGGAGATTTTTCGTATATTGAAGCGTCACAATGATGTGTACTCCGAGAACACTAATGGTATTTTTTTCGACGTCACCTCTCTTCGTGATGATACCTTTAAGAGTTTACGGGAGTTTATGAGCTTTTGTATTAAGAATCGTTCAGAGCAGGAGGAGCGCACTGTTGAGATGAATAACATCCGTGATGAGTGTATTACAAAGAAGGATATTGTACCCAACTCTACTGGCTCACTCTTAATGTATTGAACTACCTTAATTGTCCTGGCTTAAGAGTCGCTAGCGTTTACATTTAGAGGAATGTCAGCGGCAGTACATCGTAATATGCACAATGAAACACAAGACAGTATGGGACTTTCATTGTCTCTGCTGAGTGAATGGGCGCAGAAAAATAGGCATCGGGCAGCGACCTTGAAAAGGACACCGCCAATGCTGCTCAACAACAGCGCCGACGAATACATCATGGAGACCTACAAGTTCATTGGCGAGCAATGGACTACAGAGACCCTTGAGCCTGCAGGGATTCTGAGTTTCCTCACGTATCTGCGTCAGCCGATGTATCGTGCAGCTGACCGGCAACTCCGTCGGCAACTCTACCTTGAGAGTCTGATGGAGTTTCAGTTAGAGTTGGAGAAGAAGATTACTGGTACACGTTTTAGTCGTCGAAAGCGGAAGATTATTGAGGTGCTCTGTGGTTCAAACAAAGAGCAAGAAGACCAGGAGCTGCATGAAGAGTGCTGGGCTTCGCTGTTGGGTCTCCAGTTTGTGAAGATTAGCTCAAAAGCCGAAACCGGTAATCGCATCTCGTTTGTTCCTGCGGCTCTTAATAAATGGGAGGCCGACAAGCCCGTCTATTTTGTTGATGAGCGCTTTGAAACAATCTTCCTTGCTCCCGAAAAGGGCTATGAAAAGCGTTGTCTTGCCGCCTATTTGTCCAAGGTTGAAGACGCAGGATGGCACATCAGTTGGCCACAGGCTGAGGGCTCCAAGGAGGAGCTTGAAGCCCGCATCATCCCTCTTCTCGGCATCGTAACTGTTAGTGAAAAGGCGAAAAAGGCCGAACTCGCTACCATTATTGGGCGTCATGAGGCTCTTAAGGTACTTATTGAAATGAGCGATGCACAGGACGATGCGTAATAGTATTACTATTAGGTCGCTAAATATATTATCATAATATTACATTAATAGTATTATAATAGTACATCTAAAAATTGACCCTGAGGATTCCACAATGCCTAAAGTAAATTGACAATTGTTAATAGATAAGCCATGGATTTCCTTGAATCTGAAGCCAATAAGCTCAAGCAGCTCGTCACCTCGTGGCATGAGCATGAGGACTATGAGTTGGAGGCAACATTCGGTGCCAAGGGAGCCGTTGACGCTACAGCGTTCTTTGCAATCGCTCAGCGTTTGAAAGCCAAGGGCTACGAACCTGGTAAACAGGAGGATCGTCTGAATATTATTCTCCCCGAGCGTATTCGTATTACACTCGTTGGGTCTGGTCTCATTCAGCAGTATTGCCGAGATGATACTCTTAATAATAAGCCTTTCATTGCAATCATTAAAGACAGGACATTTGTTGAGAGTAATCTTGACCTAGACGACTATGATACACGTATCAAAGTCCGTCGTGAGGTTGAGCTAGCCCGTGATGATGCCCGTCTTCAGGAGATTATTGAGCGTTGGTCGGTTCACCGTAAGGCGTTCCGTCTGATTCGCCGTTGGTCGTTTGAGGGCAAGGGCGTTGCATTTGATTTGTCCATTGTTCGTCAAACCCGTTACGACGTTCGTGGAAACGATTATCAGTGGGTGCGTACCTTTACGGAGAAGAACTTCATGGCCGACCCCGTCTCATACGAGGTGGAGGTTGAGCTCAAGCGAGCAGCACCCGGTGTATCTGTAGACCAGGCGATGAAAGATCTGATTCGTGGTATTGGAGAAGTGCTCCGTGGTATTCAGAAGAACTCTCTCATTATGCGCCGTCGTTATAAGGATCGTGCACTTGCAGGGTATAAGCAGCTTGTCGGCGCTGATACCTTTAGGGGTGTTGCACCTGTGACACTCGAGAAAGAGAATATGACTAGCGCAATTGACGAAAAGGTTCCCAACATCCGTAATGGTTATAACGTCACTGATAAGGCCGATGGCCTCCGTGTTATGGCCTATGTTGACCGTCGTGGAGAGCTCTTCATGATTGATATGGGCATGAATGTCTACCGCACCGGTTTGAAGAACGAGGCTTGCCGTGATTCACTATTAGATGGTGAATGGGTGACCAAGGACAATGATGCTAATGGTATTAACCAACTGATGTTGTTTGACTGTTATATCGCCCCAGGTGCAAAAGTGGTGGATGAATATCCATTCGCCGGCGCAGCCCAGGATGATGAGGAGGGTGGAGCAGGACGCAGTCGTTACCAGGAGATGGTGAACTGGGTCACCAATTGGAACACTGATACACAGATTATTGCGCCTGGTATCAACGACACTAACAAACTAATGGTAAGTCACAAGAAATTCAGTTTCGCCGCCCCCGGTCGTGGAATCTTCAAAGCCGCAGCCAAGACGTTGGACAAGTCTCGTCATTATCCGACGGATGGTCTCATCTTCACGCCTAATGATGCTCCTCTGCCGAAGAAGGCGGGTGGAACCTTCTGGGAGCAGTTCAAGTGGAAGCCGGCCGAAGACAACACAATCGACTTCTTGGTGAACTTTGAGAAGGATGTTGAGGCCGTTGACACCGATAAGGTGACCATCGGTGTCAATCCTGATACCAATGAGACAATTAGGTACAAGACTGTGCGTCTATATGTTGGGTCACAGAAGACCGCTGTGGAGCAAGATCCGAGAACGGCAGTACTGTTTGGCGAGGAGCAGGCACGAAGCAAGGCACCCCAGAAGCGCAACTATGAGGCTGTACTATTTAGCCCTCGTGAATACCCTGACACAATGGCCGCTACCTGCTACAGGTCGGCTGAACTGGATCTCGAGACCGGTGACGAGTATATCATCACTGAGGGTACTAAGGAGCCGATTCGTGACCGCTCAATCGTGGAGATGGCTTATGACCCTGCAAGGGAGCCTGGTTGGCGCTGGGTGCCTCTCCGTGTTCGTCATGATAAGACCGAGCGTTTCAGTCGTGGTGTTCTCGGCCGCTCACTCAACAATGAGAAGGTGGCTGAGGCGGTCTGGAACTCCATTCACAACCCTGTGACACCGAACATGATTCGTACAGGTAATGAGGAGGCTCTGGAAGAGGAGATTCAGACAATTAAGGCGACCCGTGCCGAGGTTGAAGATGTTGCTCGTACATACTATGAGCGTAAGGCGCCGAAGAAGGATATGCTTCTCGTGGCAGGCTTGCGTGAGTTCCATAACAGTTACATTAAGGAGGATATTCTCTATAAGGTTGCACTCCGTGGAGGCAGCAAGCGCTTGCTCGATGTGGCCTGTGGTATGGCTGGCGATCTGCAGAAGTGGCGGCGTGGAAATGTGGCGTTTGCCTTCGGCATTGACTACGCCGGCAATAACATTCGTGACCCTGATAATGGTGCTTATCGTCGTTATGCCGACACTATTCAGAATGCAAAGAAGCGTGGACAGACTGTACCGCCAATGCTATTCGCTATCGGTGACTGTAGTCAGCGTCTGATTGATGGTACAGCAGGTGCGACCCCCGAGGAGCGTGATATCATGCGATCAGTGTTTGGTAAGGTGCGCCCTGAGGCGGCTGTTCCTCCTTACCTTGAGAGGATTGCCGCTGGCGCTTTGGCCGGCGGCGCTGATGCCGTCTCCTGTATGTTCGCTGTGCACTACTTCTTTGAAGACCGTGAGAAGCTGGATGGATTCATCAATAATATCAATGAGACCCTAAAGGTGGGTGGCTACTTCATCGGCTGTGCCTTTGACGGCGCTGCGGTCTTCAAACTTCTCAAGAAACTGAACCAGGGTGAGAGCAAGGTCGGTAAAGTAGGGGATACCCCCATCTGGACTATTACAAAGTCCTATGATGTGGATGATTTCCAGGCGGACGACAGCTCTCTTGGCCTGGCCATTGACGTAGACTTTATCAGTATTGGCTCAGTCCAGCGTGAGTATTTGGTGAACTTTGACCTGCTGCAAGAGCGCATGCGCAGCATCGGCTGCGAGCTGCTCACCGATGTTGAGGCACGTGAGTTCGGTCTCGGTGCGGGCACTAACACCTTTGACGTGTCTTATGATATGGCCACTAAGGGTAAGCGCAAGTTCCCCATGGAGGAGTCTGTAAAACAGTTCTCGTTCATGAATCGCTGGTTCATCTTCAAGCGCAGGGGCAACGCCCCCATGGCGCCCCCAGTTATGGAGACTGCTGCTACAAAGGCAACGAAGGCAAGCCGTCGTGTTGCGGCCGAGACACTTGCAAACGAAGTGACCGGAACTATGGAGCGTGCCCCTAATACGGCCATCCCATTGACGGAGACACTTGGTACTGCTGCTGCTGCACCCGTAATTGTCCGGCGTAGGAAGAATAAGGTGGGGGCACTAGCCGATGCCGGGGATGTGGGACCCGACGGCGTGAGGACTGTTCCGGTCACAATGGGTCCGGCACAGCCGCTAGTCTTGGAGCCCGCCCGTATCTTCCAGATCTACATGGATGCAAGTGATAAGGATGTACTGGGTATTAAGGAGTCCGGTGCAGGCCGTTACCTGTCATTGGCGGCGCCTGTTGCAATTCCTGACCCGGACGACCCTAAGGTGAAATACCCTACGGTGGAGCATTACATTGCGGGTATGAAGTACAAGTTGGCGACTAATAAGCCTGAGTTGGCGGTACTGCAGATGAGTCAGGAGGGCAAGATTCACCAGGATTTCTTGGCGCAGCGTCTTGCTGAGACGGCGGCGGGTTCACGTGCGCTGACATCCGCTCGTGACAAGGAGTTGTTGAAGGAGGAGGCGGAGTCTGTGAAACTGAAGTCTAGGCCACAGGCGATGGCGTCCTTTGGTGCAATGTATGATGACAGTAAGTGGGTGGCGGCGAAGGACGATGTGTTACGTCGTGCACTGGAGTGGCGTTGGACGCATGACCGTAGGACTCGGCGTATTCTGGAGGCGGCTCGTGATGCAAACAAGTATCTGTTGTATTACACGACGGCCTCTGGAAGTGAGTTGGGTGGTAAGCGTCGTGCTGAGGATGGTACGATTGATGGGTCAAACAAGGTGGGCAAGATTTACATGGAGCTGGCTGGTTTCCCTCCCTTCTAGGGAGACACGGTGTCTCCCTTGCCTCTCCGAGTTTAGTTGCCGCCCGTGCGGGCGGCAACAACCACATAAACACAGTGCTGACGCCTAAGAGTCAATCACCATAAACAATTAAGGGATGCAACCAATTAATGAAGCGGTCTATGTACAGATAGCACCAGAGACGGCATCAGAGGACAGTAATACAGATGATAAGCAATTGATGTGTCAGTTGAGTTTAATGTGTGGAGTATCTATTGCGACTCTCTTGCTTGCAGCAGGGCTTGGCCTATATTTTTTGATTAAAGATTAGAGGAAATGGATGCAAGTGATATTATCTTGAGAAATAAGTCTAAGGCTCAGTGGGTCAACTATTTGGCGACGGTACAGTTAAAGTCCGGCTGTGTTACCGGTGGTTGTGCTAGTACGATAAGTACTCCGTGTGTTGTGCGGTATGACTCTTATGAGCAGCGGGATGTAATACGTAATGGTCGTGTGAACTGTGAGGGTTGCAGTACGATTACATGTTATTACAAGGCAACTGCATAAAAATGTTTATGACAAGACCATAATGGTTGTGTAATAATACATTTTAATTGAATCTACATATTATTAATAGAATGGCCGAGCCTGTTATTACGCCTATTACACAAGAAATTGTAGAAATTGCAGAGGCCAATTGGATCGCCTTTTCAAATAATGGTCGTTATTTTAATCGTGATGAATTACTTATAGAAGAGGATAATTATCAAATTGAAACTGTAGCATTTAATGTCAAAACCATTAACAATATTAATCTTCAAATGTCTATACAATACCTAATGGCGGCTGACTTGGGTGATAGTGGCGAAAAAGATGGCGAGAAAACAATTTATGGTTCAGGCAAATACGGGAGTTATTTTCAGTGTATATGTGGAATGTTTATTGATGGCGCTAACCTTAAAATTGCTGTAGAGAAGAAAGATGGTACAGATATAAAAGAAGCAAATCTTAACGGTGAGCAATTAAAAGAAGTAATGAGGCAACATGCTGATGTTCTTAACTATTGTAAACAACGGTATATAGGTTTTGCACTAGATTTTACTGACTATGGCGGTGATTTTTTGGATCTACCCATTTTTGTTAAAGATGGTAAACTTGCATATTATAATATGATTGGTACTGATGTTGCATTTACTTCTAGTAAATTGCCTGAAGGTAAAACACCTGAAGGTGCACATCATAAAGGGGCAAATAATGAAGATGAAAATAATGAAGAAATAAATCAAGAAAATCATGTAGGTGCACCTCATGAAGATGTAAATCCTGAAGGTGCAATTCTATCAGAAAGTGGTCAACGTGGTGGTGGTAGATTAGGTGTTTTAAAGAGCTTGCCTCCAGGTGTAACCCCTACACAGTTTATGGATGAACAAATAAAAAAATTTCCAGCACCAACCAGTGAATGGGTGATACCGCAACCAAAACCTCTCCCTGAAATAGAACAAATCCCAATACAGACAGGCGGAAGAGAGACGAGAACATCCCGTGGTATGCATAACTGTGGTAATACATGCTATATGAACTCAATACTACAGATGTTAAATGAAAGTGATGACTTCTTAAAACTACTTAATAGTTATCGAAAGCCGAATGATGAGCAGAAAAAAAAGCTGAAACCTGAAACTCAAGCGGCTATTCAAGGTGTGGAATATATGCTTGAGATTTTTAGGGAACTGAATAATAAGGAAACTAAAATACTAGATTTTGCCTTTTTGGATAAAAAGGTAGATTTTTTAAGACAGTATATGCAAGGTTCTCCAGGAAAGGGTGAACAACATGATGTAACTGATGCATTAGACAATATTTTTCAAAAGTCTATTGATTTACTTACTAGCCCTACATCAAATCTCCTTATAGGGAATAATCCATTTGATTATAGTTTTACTGAAACATTGAAATGCATTGCACCTGACGGGTCATACTTTAATCCTGGAGAAAAAAACCCAGAAATATCTAAGATAATACTAGCTTCTTTAAAACCAGATGGTAACGATCTTACAAAAGTTCTTGGTAATGTTCATGATATTCAAGATGCAATTAATAATGTTTCTTCAGTGGAAGATCTAGAATATGATCCAAACCAGCTTTTCGATAGATGTAAAGGAAGAGAATATACAGCACTGCGTAAATCGGAAGTAATTAATACTAATTCTCCATATGCAATTGTTGCATTAAAACGATCAGTTTCAGGTGTAAGAACCGAAAGAAAAATTACAGCACCAATTGAACCCAGTTCTTTAGTTACAATTGGTGATAAATCATTTCAATTAGTAGGTGTAGCTGTACATTTAGGAGGTTCGGGAGGGGGTGGACACTATTATTATGTGGGGTACAATACAGATGGTAGTATAAGAGTTAAGAAAAACGATGGCGAAATAAAAACAAATTTTACTGATGGAGAAAAAGCTAAATTAAATGATGAGATATTGAAAGGTGGCTATCTATTTTTATACGAGAAAGCTGATATACCTGCTACTGATGCTCCAAAGCCACTAAATAGTGGAACTGAACATATGGCAGTTTCACGACGTGGTGCAACTCCAGGTTCGACTCCAGCTTTACCTCCAGATCTAGCTGTAGGCAAATGCGTTACATGCACACAAAATAGCCAATATGGTAAAAAACATGTATATACTGGTACAGTTAAACAAATAAATGATGCAAATTCTGAAGAGTTTTTAACCCTTAATGTATTAAAACATGAAACTAACCGGTATAGGGAATTAATAATTGAAAATGAAGATGTTGGAAAAGAAAAGGTGTTTAACAAGTCAGGCTGGACATTTGCTATTATTGATGAATGTCCACCACCAACTTATGTAAAATATGAGGAAGGTCGGTGTATTAAAATATTTGTAAAACCAACCGTTCAGCTTAGTTTCATACTATTAATGACTGCAAAAGTTTTAGAAGGTGACTCTGAAACAAGCCCTACACTACATGTAGAAAAGATAGATACAGGTGAGCAGCAAACAATTAATAAAGCAGATTATATAATTGTTGAAACAACTAGATATGAATGCAATCCGCCTACATTCGATACTATGTTAGCCGACATTTCAAATATGCCTAATACTAATAATACTACTCTAGATGAAATAATAAATGGAATTGACATTTTAATGCGTGATTCCTACCCTAAATTGACTACCGAACAAACAAATCAGTTGAAAGATGAACTAATTGCAAAAATAGTTACATTAGGATATAAAGACGTAGACAAACAAGCTTTAGAAGAATCGATTGTGTTTGTATTCCCAAATGCTTCATTACCAACTAAGGGTGGTAGAAGAAAGCGAACATTAAGGGTTGGTCGCAATAAAAAGGTGCGTACTAAGCGGCGTACATAATCCTGTGTTAAATAAACTTTTTGTTAATTAGATATGGCTGAACAAAATTACCTGGACGATATCAAGCCTACAGAAGAGACAGAGCTAGAGGAGACTGTTTACCTGGACGATATCAAGCCTATAGAAGAGACAAAGCTAGAGGAGACTGTTCGCTCCTTTATGGCTATGTTTGCTAAAACACCAGAATTATACGAGTGTATAAAACAGTTAAGGTCTGGAGAAATATCTGAAGATTGGGAGCCGAAACCATTACCGGCGAATATGTTTAACGTAGCAAAGTCTGAATTTGTTGCACAGGTCATAGAGCAAAATGGAGAAAAACTATTTTATAGAACAGGCCAAAATCTAATTAAAGAGGCTTTCATTTTCCATTTAATCAGTACAACACCGTTAAATTTTGGAGCGATTGCACCATGTGTTAAATGTATATATAAAGAGCCTGCAACAAATAATCCTTTCCATATAATATACTTGACCTACACAAAGCCAATCACAACTATGATGTCATTTAGTATATTAATAGAGGTATTAGCGTTTTTTAACAAGAGATATAATTTACGATACGGGGTTAATGATACACATAAAATAATTAATGTAGATGGCCTACAGATTATAGACTTTAGTGGGTCAACTATTTTTGAGCAAGAACCACCTGCAGATATAAAGAAGGGGCTACCCTGGGAGACTAAGCTGGAAGGCGAAACATATGAAGAACTTTTAAAATCTTATCACAGTCAACCAAGAAGTGATGAATTTGAACAATTCAGCCCCTTTAATCCTACTGAAATTAAGGCTCCAAATAGTCCCTCCACCCCTTCTAATTCAGAACTAAAGGGTGGCCGTCGCAGACGCACAAGAAGGGGTTCACGGGGCAATCGCAGGTTTAGCAGAAAGAAACGGGCTAGACGCCATTAAATACTTTCAGAAAATACTAAAATGGACACCATATTAAGTGTTCAGTTTATTATTTTATTTCCATGCGCATATTAGATTATGTCAACGACAGCAGTTTCATCATTGACATTTAGGGAGGCAAAGGTTAAGGAGGCTCTCGAGGACTTCCGCCAGGCTCTTTTTCCAGATGTGCCTGCTGCCACTTTCGAGAGAGATTTAACAACTGGCGACCTCGAGATAAAGCGGAAAGCACCAGAATGGCTCACACTAGAATCGCCGACGAAAACATATTTTTTACCTGATTCAAGTAATCAATCCCGACTTGTTAGAAGGTCTACAAATAAGATGGCGGCTATCCGTGAAGCCTTTATATTTTATTTAATATCTTCTGAAGGCACAGACTACTCTTATTTAGCTCCGACCCTTATTTGTATTTATGAAGATACAAATACTAATAATGTTTATATAGTTTTAAACTATAATGAGGTAAAGGATGGAGAGGTTTCTTCAGAGCAAACCAATCAGCGTCTACTCTACTTTAATAAGATTTTTGGATTGTCATTTGATAATTATGACGAATCTGTTGTACAATTAACTGACGTTGGCTCACAGATTCATGATTTTAGCAGTTTCTCTCTACCTCTGTTTGGCGCTAAGCCAGAAAATACGGGAAATAAGTTAACTACAATATTAAATCCACCACCATTTACACCTGCTTCAAATCTCCCTAATGCAGCTACAGAGACAAAGATTGTAACGCATGCACCAGCCCCTTCACCTGGAACACCTGTAGTAACACCTGCACCAGCACCTGCACCTGGAGCACCTGCACCTGGAGCACCTGCACCTGGAGCACCTGCACCTGGAGCACCTGCACCAGCACCAGCAACAGAAGATGATACAATTATACCTCTTGATCCAATTAATGAGAGACCTGAAACTATGTACGAAAAACCAGCCCCTATAACTACTGATGATTTATTAAATTTAATTATAATAAATACACAAAGAGAACCTACACCAGAGGAAAAAACTAAACTTCCACATGAATCTCATTTAATCGCAATGTGTCGTGAACTAAATCAATTAGAAAGATTATTACGGAGACAAGAAGTTGAAACTCCTACTGAAAATAATAATGATTATCCAGTTTGTAATATTGATAATTTTATAGAAAGATTTGAAGATTTCAAAAAATTGTATAAATATTATTATTTAAAGTACCCCTCTGATTTCTCTCGTATTACTGCAAACATATTTCAAATTACTGATTTTAGTAAAAATAAATATAATACTCTTGATTCAAAAATAGGGGCTATTGAAACTGATACAAGAGTTATAAAAAGCCCTAACAGTAATACTAAGATTATTTCTTTTGTTGGAGCCAAATATTTAGGGCGAAGATATGGAAAGTTTGATCAAAATATATATCATATACTCTATAATTATATTGATGTAGACCTACATCCAGATGCAAAGGCTGCAGGGGCTGATGTTAATAATATTTTTGGAGGAAAATCATGCCCTAAAAAATTAGAGTTAGCTGCAATAAATATAACAAATGGATACTTACCGTTAGGTAAAACAAACGTAACTCCTATACCTTCGGGTTATAATCAAACTTTAATAAATAAATCTTTTTATAATGAAGATCACGAAATGGTAAAATATCAAGGAACATTATATATATTAATTGATTCACCAAAGGAGGAGTCGATAAAAGGTCCATTATATTTTTTAAATGCAAAATACATCGATACATATGAAACAATTAAATATGCTATTGAACACGATACAATAAGGGACATGCATCCACAATTAATGTACCTGATAAACAAGAATAAGTCTAATTTTATGAAACGTCTTTTCGGCGGCGCAATGGTTCCTCCTCAAAAAACATTGAATAAAGACCTTTTCAATATGACCTGGTTTGCGGTCTGTCATATGGTTGCTAATGCACTTTATCCAATTGATAAGAATATGAATCCAAAGGATTTTTATATTCTCCCTTTATATACAAAAATCAATTATATTAAAAAATTTATTACCACCTTACGAGGAGAACCCATTGTAAAATCTCTCTTAAATAAAGGTTTAAAAAGACAGAGATACCTTTTTAGATCACCTATTCCTATTTATCAATCTTGGGCTGCTAATGACATACTAAGTATTGGTAATTTTATGGATAGTTTACAATCTATAGAATATGACTCGCTAAAGCCATTGTTTACAAATAAGGGTATATCAGGATTAAATACAATATTGAGTACTGACCCAAATAAAAATACCTCTCTAAAAAAGGGGTTGCGAGCAATCTTCAAAACTAAAAATTATAATTTAACTGGAATTACTATTACACCTGAGTCCAGACAATTAATTAATACATATATTCAGAATCTTTTAGGAATATCTGAAGAAGAAGCATTAACTTCTAAAGATATACAAGATGCATATGAAAATAAAATAAAAGATATAAGAACTGATAAAGAACTGGAGTATTATAATACTTTACGAGATTATTTATTGCATCAATTAACAAAAGCACAAGCACCTGATCCTGTGTCTGCTGACAATACCATATTAGATGAAATAGAAGGACTTGAAGAAATGTCTGAAGAACATGCAGCTGCACCTGAACCTGCACCAGCACCTGCACCTGCACCTGAACCTGTGCCTGCAGTAACACCAGCAGCAGGTAATACAACGGTAACACCTGCACCAGCACCAGCAGCAGGTAATACAACGGTAACACCTGCACCAGCACCAGCACCTGTACCAGCACCTGCACCAGTACCTGTACCAGCACCAGCACCAGCACTTACAGTAACGACAGATGCTGCAGCTGAAACTGTAAAAAACGCATTAACAGGTGTACTTACAGAGCCAGCGGGTCAAACAGTAGCTCCAGCACCAGCACCATCACCAGCAGCAGCAGGTAATACAATGGTAACACCTGCACCAGCACCAGCACCAGCACTTACAGTAACGACAGATGCTGCAGCTGAAACTGTGAAAAACGCATTAACAGGTGTACTTACAGAGCCAGCGGGTCGAACAGTATCTCCAGCACCAGCACCAGCACCAGCACCAGCAGCCCATATAACAGGTACTACGACGGTAACACCAGTACCAGCACCAGCACCAGCACCAAAATCTAGGCTATTGGGCTTGTTTTCACGAAAAACAACACCTCCAGTAATACCAGCACCAGTAAAAACGCCAGAAGAAATACAGATAGAGGCTTTAGCTTCAAAGAATATACTAGATATAATAACTAGTGAAAACCCAACATTTATACCATTGACTGCAAAAAAGAATACAAAAGATTTAGTTAATGCCAGAAAAGATGTAAGGTCAATATTGACTATACCAGATGATGTTACAATTATTAGTATTCATTTAATATCAACTAAGATAATAGAAGGTATACAAAGAATTGTTGCAAAAGAGGATTTAACAGAAAAACAAAAATTAGAATATTCAGTTTTACTTATTTATTACGGATTCTCGTTAGCTAGAACAATAACAGGCGTGTCAAGACATGGTAGTTCGTCACCAGAAGAAGCTATGGAATTATCTTTGAAAACGGCACTTAAAAGAGCCTTGCCGCTTACTATGATTCCAATGACATCTATAATATCATATATTGTAAAGACTTTTCCGTTGGAAGCAGATGAACCATACTATATAGCATGGATAAAAACAATATTTACTGGGATTAGAACGATAATTAATAACATACGAAATCCACCCAAGTCTAAACCCACTACTGCGCCAGCTAAGCCAGCGGCTAAGCCAGCGGCTAAGCCAGAGGATAAGCCAGTATATGAAACAACATATTGGCAGTCAGTAGAAGACGCATTAAGAAATACAGGTAAATATCCAAAAGTAAAACAAATATTTGTAACTAAGGATTTTACAGCAGATGCAAGCGAGCAATTTATTAATTTACTTAAAAAAAAATTAGGTATTCCAGAAGGGAGTTCATTAACAGAAGATATTATAAATGTTGCATTAGCAACAAAGGCAACGGCTGATAAATCAGACAAAGACCGTGAGTATTACCAAATAGCTGCTGATTATTTAAAAACTCGTATTCCTAAAACAACATTAGGTGGGCGTCACACAAGACGCAGACGGCAACCCAAGAAAGGCAGGTCTTACAGGCTGCGTCGCAGATAAATCTGATTCATAAACCAACATCACCCCCTAAAAGTAGACATGCCCGCCCCTTGGCAGAAACTCGCTTTCGTTAATGAGCACCCTCGTGATAAACACATTGTATTTGACGAGCCTACTCACATCTATACCATTAAGGGTAGTTCTAGCGGCTGGACATCATGTACCGGTTTCATTCACAGCTTCTTCGGCCACTTTGACCCTGATGCAATCATTAAAAAGATGATGGGTTCAAAAAAATGGCCGACCTCTAAATATTTCGGCATGACCCCTGAACAGATTAAAGCCCAATGGAACGCAAACGGCGCCGGCGCAAGTGAAAAAGGAACCGCCATGCACCTCGCTATTGAACAATACTTTAATGACGCCGAGCATCTTATTCCACCTGATATTAAGGCCACGAAAGAGTGGGCTATGTTCATGGCTTTCTGGAATAAGGTGAAAGACGAGATTGAACCGTTTAGAACAGAATGGGAGGTCTACATTGAGGATATCAAACTCGCCGGCTCAATTGACGGCGTCTTTAGAAGAAAATCAGATGGAGCAATTCTCATCTATGACTGGAAACGCAGTCGTGAAATAAAAATGGACAACACATTCCAGTGCGGTCTAGGACCACTCTCTCATCTCCCTGATTGTAACTACTGGCACTATAGTCTTCAGCTAAATATCTATAGATATATATTGGAAAACTATTACGGTTGTAATGTAGCAGACATGTATTTGGTGATTCTGCACCCTGACCAACAGACATTCAAGCGCATGAAACTGAATAGAATGGATGATGAGGTACTGGCCATGATGGAATGTCGGCGTAGAGCTGTTGAGGCCGGTTCAAAGGAGATTGTTCTATTTGACACTGAAGAGGAGGAGGAGCCGGTTGAAGAACCTGCTCCAATCACGCCAATGTTCAGACGGCGTTGTTAGCGTAGGGGGTTAGGGGGAGAGGCAGTCTCCCCCTCAGGCGTCGTTAGCGTAGGGGGTTAGGGGGAGAGGCACTCTCCCCCTCAGGCGTTGTTAACCTTACGTGTTCGTCTCTTTATCCTAATTGTTCCTGCTGGCTCATTATTTTTATTAGTTTTTTTACGGCGAATACGAAGGGGCTGTATGGATGGAGGGGTAACTGCCATAGGCTCAGGTTCAGGTGAGGCTTCTGGGCTTGATTCAGGTGAGGCTTCGGGTTCTGGGCTTGCTTCGGGAGAGGCCACAGCCGCACATTTAGCCTCCTTAGGGTTAACAGGTATCTGCCTAGTGAAGCGTGTCTTCATACGTTGAGGCAAAGTATCAATAAGTGGAAATGTGAAGAAGTCACTATTATTCACTAAAAGTCCATAACGCCCACCATCATCAATCGCAACAAAGACCAGAGCTCTTGACGGTGGTATCACTGAACGCCCAGCAGGGATTCTGAATATCTCGTTCTGGTTCCCTCTAATTACTATTACGGGTCGCTTCCGCAGCTTCACCATCTCCTTGAATACATCGTCATTAAGCCCCGCATCCATACACAGCTCCTCGGCCGTGAAACCCAGATGCACTAAGAGTTCATCCAATGTCTCAGGTGCCCAGACACTCCAGTCTTCCGCCCCAAGGTCAAAGGTCTCAGAGACCAGGCCAGGTAACGGCGTCAAACCCTTAGGGCGCACACGAGCCTGCTCACCCGTCCCACTCATCTCCTCATAGTATCTCGGGCGCTCAATCGCCGACCATTCACTCACTAAGAGTTCTAACCAAGTAGGCGAGCTATCGGGTAAAATGAGCTGGTCATCATCACGCACCGTCTCACTGACTTTACCAATAACTGGCACCCTGTTTTGCAAAAGTTCAAGACGGCGCTCTCTGAACTGGAGAAGTTCGGTGATAACCCGTTCAATAAATGCCTCTTTTGTTGATATATCCGCCCCCAGCTCAGTCGGTACATGAATCTTACATGTCCCCTCGGCATCACTCCAGGCGCAGGCACGGTCACACTGTCCCGCCTCCGTAATACGCCGACAATCACGGCGCAACAGAATCGGCTTCTTCGGAATCCAGCCATCTTCAGCCAAAAACCAGCCGCTAACACGGTCACTAATCAGAAGCCACAAGCGCCGACGTCTCTCATAAAGCGGCAAATCATTACGGAAAATCACATCTTCGATCCCCTCTAATAATCCACTTTCCACCACCTCATCCGACCCCATCCAGTGCGCAACCGAAATACGGAAATGCTGGTACAGCTCCTCCAGCTGCGCCCGAGTAATCGTTTTAAGGTCATCAGGAACATGGGCAATCTTGTTTGTCAAATCGTCACATTCTGCCTCAAGGTCACCTGTATAAAACAGCTGGCGATTCTGCTCATATTCGGGCATAGCCTTTAATGGTCTTGCCAGCCCTCTCATTGTCTCACTGAGTCCTGCAAGCTTACCATTAGAGGGTAATACGATACCGGATTCAAGGCCGACGGCCACAACAGCATCACGACGAACAAACACCTTATTAATGTTGTATCGTGTACGCTGAGTCAAAACCGGCGCCAGCTCCTGGGCATAAAAGGCGGCAATTATGTCTGGCGCAGCAGCCACAATGGAGTTCCATCCTAAATGTGTTCTGTAACCGAGCATCAAAATCCCGTCGTCGGCCACGGCAAAAGGTATGAGCATCTCCCGCTTGTCAACCACCTTCTTAAATGTAACACCCACAATATGGTTGTAGATATCACGAACAACACTATTAATTGCACCTTTACCGACTAATGTGATTAGCTGTGACAAGGTTACCATGTCCGACGGTCTGATTCCGCTCTGAGCAGTATAGATTGCTCGGCTTGTATTGATACAGTTAGCGATAAACTCCTTCTTCAATGTCTTCACAATCGGTGGTGTCATGAGTCCACCAGCATCTGTAAAGGTGTTGAAGGTCATGAAGGTCTCAGTGTTTGCAGAAGCAACACCGGTTGCAGGGTTGTTGCGTGCGTATATTAGCGCCTCGTAAATGTAGCCCCGCTCCCTGGTCGCCTTATTGTTACGCAGTACAAATCCAATGTCGCAGCCACGGTGCAGCTCAGGATTGTAGCCGAAAGGTGGGCATATAACTCTGGCCGGTGCCTCAGGGTTCTCAGCATCATATTCAATTACAATTAGGATAAGACCATTAGGGGTTATAAGTCCAGGTACAGACAGAATAGGGGCGAAGACTCTGAACTCCTTGTATTCACGACGGTCATCAATATGCGTCAGGAAAGCATGATGTGACATGTAGATGCGCCGTGCCTCATACATGTTTTTCTCAATGTTCTCCAGGGGTTTAAAGGCAGCAGCCCATTTCCGTAGTTCGTCGTCGGTGGGTGCGGGGTCACATGGATTGTAGAACTGGGTGACTAGATTCCCGTAGTTAACGCCGACAAATACATTAGGGTCTAATAGTCGGAAGCGGAACTTCTCTCGTGCCTCGTCCACGGTGTTGACATTTATGTATGGTGCGACCAGGCCGAAGAAGCTGTCTGGTGCGCCACGATTAGCACCTTGAGTACCGAGGCGGAAGAACCCAGATGCACCTGCGGCAAGTGTCTGTCTGATTGCAACACGAACTACAAGAGAGTTGCTTACCTGTTGGAAGATGCGGTCAAGTGAGGCCGGCATGAGACCAAACACACCTGCATCAAGGGGATAACGGTTGGCGGCAACGATGTACTCTTTGTCAAAGCGGAAACGCAGAATCTCATAGTCGGTTAATTCACGTTGCTCAAATGCACGTCGTTGTGCCTCCTCAATCTGCGCAGTGGCCTCCTCAACGGCGGTGGCATCTACACCTCTCATCTCCGCCTTACGAACCGATTTTGCAATATGGGCAAACTCAGGGTCAGATATTCTAAGGGTATTTTTCCTGATGAAACAGCAGGGTAGACCATAACCCTCATCTGTCGGCTTACCTGTGAAACCGATGAACACCTGGTCTGGGTGCTTACTTTTAGGGCGTGGTTGACGTCTGTAGACGGTGAAGCCAGGTGTACCTTTCTCCTGATCCTTAATCTCACGTCCGCCGCAGAAGGGACAGGCATCTTTCGGCTTTTGGAAAGGCTGCTCGTAACCTTCACGCCATTTTGTTCCTGTAAAGTCGGTCGGCCTTACCATAATACGGTCTTTCAGACAAAAGAGTGTAGGACACATGTAATAGTTCTGTGCTGCAATCTTGTCCTTAGTACCGTATTTTACTACTGTATACACCTCATTTAACAGTGTGGGTTCCTTTTCACCAGGTGCAAGTGGATATGTAATAATACGCATGCCACTATCATCTGCATACTCCTTCATCATACGCTGATACTCCTGCTCAGATAGTACAACCGGCTGTTGGCCGGCGTTGGCAGCACAGCGCCGCACGTAATTTGTTCCCTCGAACAAGGTTGGATCCGCCTTTCTCAACTGTTTAATGAGATAATTGAATAAAACCAGATCCGCTGTCTTACTCTCGTCAACCTCTGTTGCCTTCTTCTTAGCGCCTCCAGACTGATTACTGTTTGAGTTGCTATCGAAGAACATACTTTTACTAAATATTGCGGGCTTCTTCGTAGTTTTTACGGGAACTGGTGAGGGAGATGATGAAGAGTTTGAAGAGGCGGAGTTTTCGGATGAGCTGTCAGGGGTGTTGAGTGTCCTCATAGGGGCTGTTAGTTTTTTTACAGGAACGGGCTCAGGAGACTCTTCTGATTCAGTGGCAGACTCCTCACTGTCAGATGCATTGAATAGCATACTCTGAGGTACCTTTGTTTTAGGAGCTGGTTTAGTCACTTCTTCAGATTCAGACTCTTCATCAGCAGACTCTTCACTGTCAGAGGCATTGAACATAAGACCTTGAGGGATTTTTGTTTTTGGTTTTGGTTTAACCTCCTCGGCCTCAGACTCCTCCTCATCAGACTCCTCTGACGGGGGCTCCTCATCTAAGTCTGGCACAACACCCGCAAAGGCACCACGACCTTTAGGTGCCTCAATAACCTCATCTTCCTCTTCCTCCGATGACGAAGCATCAAACGCCATAGTGCGTGAAATAGTTGTTGCAGTACGCCCACGAATTGCTCGGTCATCATCATAAAACTCACCTGAGCTCTCAGAGTTGGCCGAATCCTCAAGGTCTACCTGGGGTTGTAGTGCGGCAACATCTGCGACCGCTTTACCAACAGGGGGCTGTATATCTGTTGTCAAAAACAATGAGAGTATGGTGTAGATACGCTGTAACTGCTCTAATGAGTCACATCGGTAGATCTGAACCGTATATATAGGATGAGACCCGAAGATGCCAATATCAACACCAGGTGCATTCTTCTCTTTGAAGCTACCGAGCTCAGGTACAGCCAGCGTAAACTCATCGGCTGCCTCCATGTACTGTCTGTACCAGTTACGAGCCTCCTCCAATGTAATATTGAACTCCACCGCAGCTTTGTCCATCAGCTCAGCAGGCGTCATTTTACCTTTAAGAAGATTATCGGTCTCCTGTTGCTTGAAAAAAGTAAATATGTTGTTCATTACTCTGAAGTTGGATACGGCTCGATACCTAAGCATAACTATAGGTTTGACGGCAGTATAAGATGGAATCTCCGTAAAAAAATAGGAGAATACTCGAGTACGCTCGAGCAACAGATCTCGAGTGAGGCGTCGATCCCCTTTCTCGAGCGCCAGGTTCAGAGTCAAGCTGACCTCCCCCAGCCGTTGCTCAGCGATCTCGAGATAGGTTGCTCGAGTGGCATCTGAAACAACTGTATCAAAATCACGTAATTCTGTTAATGGTTCTAGCCCATCTCCATGTTGCTTTGTAGGTAATACAATTACATCAGCAGAGCTGTCATCAAATACTCTTAATGTAGAGTAGAGTGGCAATCCACCTTCACTAACATTGCGTGTAGTGACTTTCATGAAAAGGTAATCACTTTCACTGGCAGGTGAAACCTCCTCTTTCCACTCTAAAAGTAGTGCAGGGTCGGCCACTGTTGGAATAGGAATAATACCCTGTACATGTATTTTTGTAATTGGTTCGTCGTTTCCAGGAAGGAGACGCATAAATGGTCTACGCTCATTAACAGTGGTCTCAAAGAAGAACTGGTCTAAATGGAAATCCTCAGGTGGCTCATCAACCTGTAAAAGTAGACGCAGAGCCATCACATTTTTAACAGTCATGTTAACAGTCGGCTCATCCGCCTGCAAAGATGCATTAATACCATTAAGCATATTCATAATCGCCTGCATATAGGCAAAGCGCCGCTGATTAGCCGCAATCAACGAAGGCGATTGTATTAGAGTATTGAGTGTTAATGCCGGAAAATACATACGAAAGCGACCATTCCAGTCTTTGTTAGAGGGTTGCTGCTCTTCGGCCAATCCAAAATAGGAGAGGAGATCGGCAAGACAGAATGCATCAAGTGTAGGCCACTCATCGCCAGCAAACAGGTCTTCCAATGTTAATCTATCCTGCTCATCTTCGCCGGTCTGAATCTTCTCACCAAAGGCATCAACAAATCGTTTATCTGGCCGATTTTTACTATTACAGACTCTTAAGGGTGAATAGAGACTGAGGTACTGATTCTTCTCAGTGTTATCTAAATCATAGAACAGTGCATCTGTACCTAAATAATAGAGTTCGCTATCGCTGCCCTCATTTAGCGGACGCCCGAGGAAAACATATTGAGGCAGCCAGTCATTTGAACGCATCTCACCATAAATCATCGTCTTAATATCCCTTATTGTCATGAAGGGATATACCACGGGTAATTCATGTATTTCAAAGTCTGCCCCATTCCAATAACGGATTGTTAGGGGTCGTGCATCAAGGTCGGCATTTTTAGTGACCTCTTGAATTGCTCTTAAATAAGGTGGCCGTCTCTCCATCTGCGAATAGCCTCTATTTGTTTAATGTAAGGGGGACACATTGCTGCCAACATTACATTAAATATCTGTATTATAGGAATTACTTGAATATCTTACCTATCTGTAAAATCCCGCTCTCACCTACACCACCAATATTCTCCTCGTCACGTGCCGGGTCATAACGTGGCTGGTCAGTAATAGAAACGCCACAATATGCAACGGGATGTGCCTTGAAATCCTGGTAGGCGTAGATACCTTGATCCTCCGCCTGTTTTAGTAGCCAACCGAAGTTGTTCCAGAACTCTGGTTCGTGACCCACACTCTTAGTAAGTGTATGTGCCATTTCATGAATACCAACAAAGACCATAACCCCCTCACTAACAAGTGATTCATCTGAGCCGTTTCTCTGACGCAGACATAAATGTATGCTCTCGCCCTTATTTACACTGTAGCTGGTATGTTTTGCCTCAGGGGTCGCCTCCAAAAATCTGTCAGGGTCTGCCTTGAAGTTTTGTGATAAGCGCTGTATCTGGGGCTTATTAGGGTAAGTTGCAAGCAGATAGTCTGCGAGCTTTCCGAGCTTGAGACGAACCCGTGCTAATAGATCCGCCGCCTGTTGCTTATCCGGTAGGTCACGTACTCTATATGTACGCCCATCAACGGTTGATTTAACACTTACAAGTGGATATTTTCCGGTAATGGCCGATGTAATCCATGAACCTATTGCCTCCATGCCTCTTTTTTAATTGTTTATTTTTATGCCGGCATCAATAGATGTCATCAATATCAATTGGTCCGGAACCTGATTATAAATCACATTTACAAGAGCGCATTAACAAACTTTTACGGTTTGATATAATTCGTATTAACGAACTGTTTGAACTTGTGCAATACGCTATAATATATGCAGTCACCTGTTTTTTTGCAGGTCTGGGTATCAACTCAATGTTCCCAGAATATGATGAAAATAAGCCGACCTTGCATCTCATATTAGAGATTTTAGGAGAGCTTTGTGCAGTTGTTATTGCAATATTCTATGTACGAAAAATCAATAAACTCATACCATTTATATTACTTGTAGGTAATGCTAAGGAATATATACCTTATCAAACAACAGAATATAATGGGGATATTTCAATCTCCCTTATTTTTGTCGCTATGCAGTTCCGTCTCATTAAGAAGATTGGACTTTTAGGGCAGCGTATGAATGAGTTTATCTTTGGTGTGAAAGGGACAAAGCCGCAGAGTATGACGATGGAGTCCAAATAATCACTTACGTGTTTTTCTATTTCTGCGCTTCATCAGTTTGCGCTTCATAGTACGACGGCGATGACGGCGACCACCAGCCATTGCCTCCATAACAATTTTACCGTCAATTGAATCAAAGTGTGTGTATGGCGACTTAGTATGACTCACGTTTTTTAATGCACCACCATAAGATATACCCAAATAGGTCATGTGGCATGAGACTGCACTAATATTTTTATCACATTTATACACTATATGATTACTACCCATAACAACTGTGTCCGCCTTATATGCATTTGTTAAGGGTCCACCTCCTGCTTGTGCCTTGTCGCCATCGCCCTCTTCTGATGAGCTCTCTTCAGAGGTATCACCTTGGCTTACTACTGGGTCGGCTGCCGCAGCCTGTTTATCCCCCTCCTCACTAGTATCATCAAGTTGCATATTGGTGACAGAGTCGACAAGAGCCTTCACATCCTTGTATTTCTGTCCACCAACTATAGGATACAGTGTGCCAAATGGTAGTTTCTTAATACCAGAGCTATAATCACTAATTGTAATGGAAGGTAGTGTAGTGAATTTACTGAAAAACTCGGGATAGGTCGGCAAACCATTAAAGTTCTGCCATCTCTTGGCGAAGCCGAATGTCCCTCCGCCTTCAACATCAATATCGCCGAACATTTTACGCAGGTCGCTGATATTTTTACTTCGACCAGTGCGGCTCTGTGTCTTAATCTCGGTCTTCAAAATCATGTAACCAGGATGTACAAAATTGGGAGGGATTGTTGGAACTAAATCAATTGCAATACCCATAGAGAGACCAGCAACTAAGATATTTGACATACGACCAGCAACACGATCCAAGGTTAAAACACCCGCTTTCAGCATTGCATTAAAAACGTTGCGACTGTAATCTGAAAGTAGCTTTGGTGCACCAAATGTTATGCAATGCAACTTAACAGATTTCAAAGCCACAGCGCCGGCCTTCTTAAAGCCTGCTAAAGTCATAGCGCATAGGGTTGCATTAGCACCGCCTAAACTGTGACCTGTAACAATAATTTTACTCAATGCAGGATATTTTTTGAGATACCTCCCCAATTCACTGGAGATTAAATCCATAACGTGCGCCATATTTGTCACAAATCCACTGTGTGCACCGAAAGGATTAATTGCGGATACACCAGGAATAGAGGAACGATATTTATCCGCCTCTGCTATCTCAGTTTTAAACGCCTCACTACCAGTCATGTAAATGTCTATATCCTTGCCCGTCTTGCTATCCTTGACAACGCTGGCCACAATTGAGGCCTTGGAGAACAACTCATCCAGATTTTTACTAGTTACCTTTGCATCAGTTAAGCCAGACGTTAGCGAGGCTGTACCACGGAACACTAGATACAACACAGACTCACCTTTGTGGGGACCCGTGTTATCTTTAGTGTAGTCTACATACTGGAAATAACACCCGTTCTCCTCCATCCCCTCTTGTAAATACAATACACTTGCCTCATCGGCGGGACCTCTTTTAATCACCTGCTTAAAATTGTCTCCTGTCATGAAGCGACTGTTGTTGCGCCTAATGATAGAGAGCGCTGTGTTGAAAATTAAGGGGTTGTAATGAATAAATTGTGCACCTGCCAAAATCACTGGGTTAATCTCATATGCAAGACGAGCCAACATTGAGGCCTGTGTTAACACAGCCTCATATCTGCCGACCACCTCTTTATTTGGGTTAGCAAGCTTAGTGCCATCGTAGGCATTTGAAGTGTAACTTGGCGACAATAATGTACCCAAATAGGTTGTTAAGGGTTTGACCTTCAGGCCTCCTGAACTCATTCTATTCTTTATTAAGGTATTGTGTTATTGCATAATACAATATCCTAATGGTATTTTTAATGGTTAGAACCGCAGGTTTAGTTAATCTCAGCTAGGCTATGATTCACTGAACCGCAGGTTTAGTTAATCTCAAGGGGGCGACGGTTGAAGTCAGGCTCAATAGTGGAGTTGTTGAAGATGGAGATAGCAACCTGAGGGTTGGGGGGCTCAGAGCGGAGCTGGAGGTTGGCGTTCTTGAGGGACTGACCAACGGTGTTGATACCAACAAGTGCACCAGCAGAAAGGAAGTTCACGCCCTTCAAGGAACCGGGACCCATAGGGTTCTGCTGTGCCCAGGTGGAGTTAGCGTCCTTAGGCAACAACTCAGAGGCCTGGAGCTGGTCACGAGGGTAGCAGCCGGCCGGGGCAGACGCAGAGCTAAAGTTGGCAGGACCATTCTCAAAGCCCTCACCCTCAAAGCCAGACTCCTCCTTCTCCTCATCTACGAAACCAGCCTCCTCCTCATCAGGATTCTGGAAACCCTGCTTTACACTAGCAGTATGCGGATTTACGTTATTGGCTGCCTGCTTCTTACCATCAGACTCCATAGTACCAGTAGTTAAATCACCAGTGGAGCCATGTGCAGGCTGTGCACCACCGGTAAAGCCCTCGGAGCCAGAGCGACCCCCCATACCAAGCATACCGGGGTCAATCAGATAAATTGCAACAAGTACGAGTGCCACGACTCCAAGGATCATAAGAATAGTGTCAGTCTTCATGTTCTCTCTGTTGTAGTATGAGGCGAGATTTTTGCAGCCATTATCACAAACCAACTAAAACAGTTAGTTAAGCGAGTTTAACCCTTAGCGTCCAGTTTTCACATTCTCTTCATCCTCTGAATAGTCTGAACTATCTGAGTCATCATCTGAATCATCGCCTCCAGAATCACTTTCAAGAACATCAGAATCATAACCGTATTTTTCAAGATAGCGAGCAACCGCCTTCTCCGCCTTAAATTTAGCCACTTTGGCTCTCAATTTGGCCTGTTCAATGTATTTGCGGTCATGCAGCTGTTTATCCGAAGTCAGCCGGAGAAAATCATCAGATTCAGGAATATCAACTATCTCCTCCAACTCCTCTTCAAGCTCATTCATAAGAACCTTAACAGTTTCACCCTTAGCAATCCATATAAGAATAAATGCACCGGTTTTATTAACACTTATTGAGGCCGGTGTAAAGACCCAGTTAAACTCCTCCGTAGGCAAACCAGTAAGGGCATCCCCCTCAATTTGGAACTGATGCTTTGTCACCTTTATTAACTGTGCCGGTGTATAGAGTTTCTTGAATCTATTGCCATGTGCATTCAAAAACTCCCCATACAACTCCAGTAAATAGCTTTGTATTGTTGCCGGGGCAAAAGGACTATTAGGTGAATTGCTAACGGTTTCCTTGGTTAGACCCTCAGCCTCAAGGTCAGCAGCGGATTCCGTAATATTAAACTGAAACCTCTCGTTACCAGGGCTATCTTTAATGGTTACAGGTGTAGCAAAGATCCAGGACATTATTCTCTGCGGATCCCTACGAGAGCTTTTAGTGTTATCTTAACACAGACATGAATGCGCCCGCAGCCCCTCCGCCCCCTTTTAAAAATGCGTGGCTACAAAAAACAATTGAAAACCTTGCAGTAAGTTTCAAATCGGAGGAGACAAGGCAATGGCTACAGGTCTTTATTGTTGACCCCGTCCTCTCGTATGTTATGGATCGTATTTTCCCATATTTAATTGTTACAATTACAGTCATTGTTAGTATGATTTTATTAACTGTATCAACATTCCTACTTGTTTTCTATCGTTCATCTCCAGCTCCAGCTGTTGCAGCCGTCTGCCCTCATTGTCTGGGCGTTTAACAGCGCTCAGCGCCCTTAAAAGATTTCCTCTGTGCAGACAGTGATATGGCGGCAACACCTTCGAATAATAAACCATCTCTGCCAACAGACTTTAATAGTTGGGTTCGTCATTATGTACATTTCTTCAATCTTACACGTTCATTTCAAAATCAGACCACCAATGCCAGACAACTCAAAGATATGTATGAGGAGAAGGTGATTCAGGCATTAAAACAGTCTAATATGGAGCATGCCTCAATACAGATTAACGGTGGTAAAATACAGTTAGTGGAGGATAAGTGCCCGGCACCACTCACATTTGTATCATTGGAGCGTCTGCTACATGACTATTACAGGGCTAAGGGTAGTCGTCATCCTGATGAAACAGAATCAATCATGAATTTTATCAAGCAGAATCGCAAATCAAATGTGAATAGCAAACTTAAATGTGAGATGGTGGCTGCAGCTGGAACACAGCCTGCAACCTCCCTATTACAATAACCTAAACGGTCGACGAATTATAATATTAAAAAGCTTAGCTTGATAATATTATAATGACCTCACATCCTCATATGAAATTTTACAATTGGTTGTATGAATCGGCGGATCGTTGGAACCCAAGTTCACCAACCCGTGCAACCCTTATTAGTCGACTATTCCTAAAGGTACTGCATCCGATGCTAACAAATGCGGGATATTCGCTTCTTTACAATAAATCGGAGATGTTGAACAAGTTTGCAACTTGGCTACATGTTATTGAGACCGAACATTACTATAACAATGCCCACCAACTTATTGTGCCTCCAGCGCTTCATCGTGACCTGCAGATAGACCGTGAAAACTGGTATTTGACATTTGATGATGAGATTTGGTATAAGATGTCGCAAGACCCTTGCTGGACAGACCTGCTTCGTTCAGACGCTGCTCTATCTTATTTTTGGTCGGCTTTGCCGCTAGTCCTTTATCGTTATATTGATGTGGAACATTCACGTAAATGTAACGAATATGATGCGGCAGAGGCTGCATATGAACAGGAGGAGTATGAGTGGATGGTTGAGCAGGGGCTTATTGTCGAGAAGAAGAGGGCTAATGAAGAGATTGTTGATAAACCGGGTGGAAAATACTGGGATTAGTTGCGGCGACTTTTACGACGCTTTATAGACCTTTTTCTACGTGTTGATCTGCGCTTCCCGCCACATGTCACACGATTTAGGTTTACTAACTGTGAGACAAATGATGGAGGTGAACCACTGAGAGTTCTTACCATAGCTTGACCGCCCTCCTCATTAAGATCATTAATCCAACCACTCTGACTCCCATTTATTTTAACACGCTTACCTATACCACAAGAAGACATCTACTATTTGTAATATTTAATTTGACCAATGCTCCTCACCGTTAAGGTATGGTGTATTGGTCTAGTTAGACCAATGCTCCTCATTGAAAGGCATTATTCCAATATTATCGCTCTCACCCTTATACTTTGCCACAAGTTTATCAAACGCAAGTGCATCAGGGGAGATAGGAGTACCCTTATTGGTCTTGCTGGCATCATGCGCCGACTGTGAGGGTTTGTTACCATAACAGTTTACACCATATCTCATGTCAGGGTTGTCAAAGTAGCCGCCATTCAGACCGGGTTTACCACATGCCATACGCTGTCCTTCGGGACCAAGCTGGAGCTTCTCGTAAGTCTCCTTCTGTGTAGGGAACAGTGCAAGCTGACCCTTAGTCCAGCCATAGTTACACCAGTCGGCACCACTATCAAACGCAGATTTCACCTGGTCATATGTGGCCAATTCAGCACCAAGTGCACGACAGAGGGGCTCGGCATCATTATAGGTAAACCGGTTGCTACTTACATTAAAAACCTCCTTCTTACCGGGCAAAATTGCCTCTACTGCACCCGCCGGGGTAGCAGGCTGCTCAACATTTGTCGGTGGCGCCGTTACAACAGGGGGTGGAGGGGGAGGCGTAGGCTCATGTCTCTTACCACCACTCTTAATAAACTCAATTACATCTTCAGACCAGCCCTTAATTTTATCATAAAAGGTGAATACTAGAATTAAAACAATTATAAAGAGCATTCCAACTATAGCCATACCACCAGGTAAGATACCACCAGTGGTGTTGCTCACTGTGTTGCCGACATTTGACATAGTACTACCCATTTTGTTGCCCATATTTGTAACTGTGTTGCCCATGCTAGCTGCCGTATTTTTAACTGATGCAACTGCATTGTTAATTCCATTAACTATTGGCGCAGCCGGGGAAGCACCTTTATTGTTGGACATATATGAGTTAAAAAACTTAGTGCTATTCATTATCTAATGATTGCCGATAGATTTCTTGATATATGGGCTAAAAATGCCGGCAATGAAACATCATAATACGTTGCCGTCCCAATAACAGTACTATTAGGATATGCTATACCGAATCCCCAAGCTTGTGAAGCCTCGGTTAATTTCCCAGTCGTAGAATCATATGCCCCAGCATTCACCTCAGTCCCATCAACACACAGCTTAATTGTCTTCGCCGGCTCAAAACCACATGCATATGTTATCCAATCTGCTGTCAATAATGCACTACGTACATCATCCTCCTTATTAATCACCTTCACGGTCGGCATCTCACCAGCCATAATCTTATCAGCAATAATCGCAGACTCCTGCTTAATTCCATCATAGTGACCGTCCCGTGCGTACTTAAATGGTGCTCTATCGCCTCGATAAACAAGAGATACATTTAGTCCAGCTTCTGCGGCTCTGGCTGCTGCCAATGTACCAGAGTGGCTGGCACCTACAATTACTATAGTATCGAGTGGTCGGGCAACAGCGCTCAAAGTCGCCGCATTTAGTACATTCTCTAATGGTAATTGGGGTATAGGATAATTAAGAGTTAATGGTTGTGCACCAGTGCACAAGATCAATTTATTTGTTTTTATAGAAGATTTGTTGTCAAGGTTGATATTCCATGAACCGTCTTTGAAATGCGCCTCCTTAGCAGTTGCAACAATACGATAAACCTCATTTTCAGGAATTATACTCTTAAAACTTCTGATTAATTCACCTAAAGTTGTTGTCGCCTCTGGTGAATGTTTATCTCTAAGAGCCTGTAGCTTCGCAGGTGCAGTATAGGGGGTAATAGCATCAATAAACTGACTCCAGGTTGTATTACTCTGAACGGTTGCATAGTGACGAAGAAGAGTCCCACTGCCGCCGTAAGGGTCAATGACAGCAATCTTTTTAATGTGTGAAGGAAGAGCTAATAGCGCACACATTGTGGCTACGCCATAACCAATAAAAGTTATATCAAACATCTATTAATTGGAATAAAATTGACCTTTACGTACTTGGCAAATGGTCTACAAGCCAAATGCCTAAGAAACTGGTACTTTTAGCAATACAAGCCATTACTGCAGCAACACTTATAGGGGTTGGTGCAGGGTTTGGTTTAATGCCATGTATTGTAGTTGGCGTAATTATCCTTGGTTCAATGATAATTACAGCAATTGCTGATAGTCGTCCACAGCCAAATCTGAAAAGACCTATACAGGTTCTCAATCCTTCACGTATTCTCGTGTAAGCTTAGAAGCCGTCCTCGTCCACAGCGAAGCTGTGGCGCTCGGAAAGAGGTTTTAAGCTCCGCTTAAAACCCGTCCTCAACGGTGCGGTTGCCACCACGCATGTTAATGAGCTGACGCTGCTCAGGGGTAGAGCAGACACAACCACCATCACATGAGAATGAGGCACCGCAGCACTCAGGCTTGCACTGATTGTTTTTGAACATGAAGAGATTGTCGGGACCCACCTCAAAGGCGGGACCCATTAAAGGCTCATTGGGCGCCGTGTTACGGTACTGAGATACACCGTTGCTGGGCTTGAGGGCAACATTATCGAAGGGACCAATGGACTCGTAACTCTTACCGTAGCCTCCTGCATTCTGCAGGAAATAATCGGCAAAACCCTCGGAGGCAGAGGCATTTGTGAAGGCCTCAAGGCGAACATTATACATCATCAGCATAGCGGCCACTACAATTAAGACAAGACCTGTAACTAGGAAACTGGTATGCATTCTGCATAATCCATGGAATTAATTTTTATAAGGCAGCTCCAAAACCATCGTTCAAAACACGTAACACCGTCGGAGTACAAGAGCGCAGCCTATCAATCCCCACCTCGGTTGCATCCCTCAAAACAATCTCAACACCTTGATAATATATCGTAAAGGTGCCGGAATCAGTAATTAAGTGATACATTAATGTATTTTGCTCACCTAGTACAGACGCCCCCTCCATCTTCTGTGACCATTTACCGTCAGCTCTTTTGTACCACACACCATCTGTGATTTGACCTCGGCGATCAATCTTCATCTGACGCCGTACAATACCAAGTACAGTAGTTGGTCTGCCATCAGCATCAATCACCATCTGGCCAATTGATACCGCTCCAATATATGTATCCTTAGATTCACCGTTTGCAAGTACAACAGGCACAGTAGTGCCGGCACCAAGTCCCGCTGGAACAGTCGGGTCTTGTACCTCATTAACCCTAAGTGTCTGCTCAACAACCTGAGCCCATGCTGCCTCGGCAAACACATCATCCACCTCCTCCCAATCGCAGAACAATGTAACTCTACCATTAGGGCATTGTACTGGCACCCTTCTTGTAGATGTAATAGGGCAATATAGTAATTTTTCACGCCTCTCTGTCAAAACAGCATCAGGATGTGATGCAACCTCCATGTAACGACCCTTATGTAATACTAGATGCGTTCCACTCACATAAGTACCATAAAGGTTATATAATTGAGTTTCTTCGCCATTAAAGGTAAACATCCCTTCAATAACTCCACCATCCGCCAGCTTATGTCCAATAACCATATCCTTAACCTTACATGTTGTTCCATCAATTAATGAGACCTCTGTATCACCAGCAAAACAGAAGACGCTTGCTGCTCCACCAATAGCTGCTCCTAAACCGGCGGATGCAAGTACTACACATGTCGCAACCAACATAGGACTGATAGGCCACAATACAAAGAAAAGTAAAATAAATATAATAACAACAATAAGGATAATAACAATAACAACAAATAGGATAAACTCCACCGTATTCATAAGACCCACAAATGTTGTAATTGCAATATACATAAATGCGGTTATAATACCTTCAAGTCGCTTCATGGCCGAGTTCAGTCTCTGAGCAGTAATAGCTGTGGCCTGCACCCCCTTAACATACTGCTTGTAAAAGTTGTTGATAACGGCGGCGAAACTATCACGAAGATTGGTAACCATTAAACGACATGTATTTAACAGTTGTCCAATAATGGAGGCGTTTTGAACGTTTTGACCAGAGACCTTGACGGCGGGTTGCATAGCCTGGCCAATAGCCTGTGCTGCATACCTACGCATGCAGAAGTTGAAGTTTTCGGTTGCAAAACTGTTGGCATTTCCGTTATAGTCATCTGGTTTGTAAAATGCTGAAGTCAGTAATACACTCAGATCACAACGTCGTGCAGCCCAGTTGTTCATAACGGTCTCACGGTCTGCTTGACCAAGGACAAACGCCAAAAACACTGTTGCAGCTATTACAAATCCAAATATTCTTATAAATGATGATGGCCGCTCTAAAGGCGGTTCAGGCACTGTTGATGCATTCATCCCCTATCTACTTTGCACCTACTTACTTCACACCATTAGCGCATTTCGCATAACAGATGCATATGCGGACTCAGAATCCGGGGAAGCAACCTCTAAATAATCTCTAATATGTTGGCCGGACGCAGTTGTAATATAACTATGAGGGTATACAACATAGCCCATTAAAATCTCTGGTTTATCTAATCTAATTGTAGTACCCAAATCTACTGCTCTCTGCCATTGTGTTTTATTCCATATAAATGTAGAAGGATGAACTCTAAGGTCGTTCTCGAGAGTGGTGATCTCGAGAGTCTCTTTTTCGAGCAAGCCAAAGATCTTGGCACCGTTACTAAATCGCTGACCAAGCTGACAATTTTTCAAAAAATCTCCACTCTCGAGAACTGCACTCGAATCAACTAATGCACCATAACCACCTGTTTTTGTACTACGTGCTCCATGACCATTAAGTGATTGTGTAATAAACTCTGCACAAGCCTCATCACCCAACTCAGTCTCGTCATAGTCAGAAAATAGGTAACGCCCTAATGGTATTGTATGTGTATCAGTATTCAGACATATTAATGGTTCATTCGCAGGCCATACACCAGCTCCCTCAGCCTCTGGGTGCTCTCCAGCCATCACCCATGAACCATTAGGGTCTTTGACAAAGTGATTTGTTGACACCGTTATATGCCCAAGTCTAACCATCTCTTGACCCGGGGCATGGAACCTAAAGGTGGCAGTAACTCTAGAGCCGTTAGCCAGCCGGTCACCAATTTTAACGGTATTTATAGGTACATGGCCTTTTCCTGCAACAAAAATGGGGGTATCTGGTGGGAAACAGAATGTGCTGAGGAATCCGCCGATGATGGTGTCACCGAAGTTCTGTGCTGCGGTTACACCACTCATACCTTGATATATGACGGCAAATACTGTTGCAAAGACACGATTCATTAATGTCCTCATTCTAACGGAACTTGTACGAACTGCAAACAGAAACTGTGTAAAGCGGTCACTGAACTGTTGGAAGGTTTTCATTATACCACCCATCAATGTAGCAAGTTGAAGACGAACCGAGTTAACAGACCCTAATAGTCCTCCTTGAGTACCAACAGATGTGGCTAGTAATTGATATAATGGCCCCAGTTGACTAGCAGCCTCACCTTGCATGGCATTTTTCAAACAGTAATCCATGTTCTCTTTCACATCAAAACCATAAAGGTTTGCGGTAGCCATGTATTGAGGATTGCATCGGTATTTCGGCCAATTTTTACGCACCTCGGCAAAATTGCTAAATAATGCCATAACATACGCAATTAATAATAGGAATGTACTCAATAAAACGATACGAAAGAAGGAGTTCGGTTCCTCCCCACAACTATCTGATATTGTTGGTTTAGTATCAACATTATCAGCCATTTCTAATCTTGTCATCGTATCATAATTATCCAACGGAACCACAATTTCTAAGCAGAGCAACTGCCGTCTAGACAACCTCCTCCCGTTTTGATTCCCTTGAATTTACGGGCAACCCACTGACGGTCACTTGCAAAGACCTTTGCCGCCTTTGGTTTAGCCTCTAAAAACTTCTTAGCCAGCTGATCCAGACGTGTGTAGATGTCTAGAACACCATGTTTGCCAGCAGCCTTTAAAAGTGCCTCACGTCGATTCTCCTCAGGTAGACGCCATGAATATCCAAACTTCAATAATACACCCTTCTTCTTCAATACACCAGGAGTACCGGAGTTCTTACCCGTATCTTTCACACAGGCTGCACGTACAAGAAAACGACTCTTCTGAGGCCGTATACGCACAGTCTGTCCCTTACGCTTCACCAAATACCCCTCCCTCTTAACTGTGTTGGTGTACTTGCGATAAAAGGGCTTTCGCAAAACCTCACCCGCCTTACATGTTATATTTAGCCCCAATCGGCTTCTGGAATATCTCTTCCTGGTTTCTGATGCCATCTCTTAATTAGATCAACTATTATTATCAGATTCATAATCCATAGATAAGCAATCTGAATTATGACAATAGCAAAAACATATTAAATGTAGGTGTAAAAAGTTTTTCTGCATCTCACGGTCTAAATCAGTAGTCCCCTGATTCGAACTCCATAACTCTAAAAACTCTTTAATAGCATCATTAATAGTCGATCCATAATCCTCCAGTTCCTCATTGTTAGTTACATGGCGATATATATTTCCATTTACATTAACATAATCATTCAATCGCTCAGTATCATGTACATTCTCAGAAGAACCATTTTGAAACAGCTCGTTATGAATAATACTTTTTAGCTTCAAGATACCCTCCTCAATAATACCAAGATTATCCGGACTTATCGATGCCCGTCCCAATTTTACAGCAGCTTTACATGCCTCATAATTGTCAGCTGCAGGATTATCACTTGTAACAGACTCATTATCAGACTCATTATCAGAGCCCAAATCATCATCGTTCATCTTGACATCATCATCAACAACCGTGTTAGTGTTCATTTATTTACCTCTGAATAGCCTTGTTATCTTAAATGTCTTAAGTATTCCAAGCATCTTCTTCCAACTCCCTTCCCCAGCCGCAATCCAACATATGATTAGTAACATTAACATGGCGCTGAAGAAACAGAGCCAATGAGTTAAATCACGTAAATTTTCATTTGGACCATCTTCGAAGCCGGATACCTTACGTGGCGGTGGGATTGGTGGGTCAAACTCACTATCAGTAACACTTTGTGCTTGCTGAATCTGTGCACGCCTGGAGATTGCAGCAATTGAATTAGGGTCAGATAACTCCCCTCGCATCTGTGCCTCTGGACTATTCAACTCAGGCTGAATCTGCCTTGGTACAGATGATACAGCTCTTGGCGGATTCTCTGGGGACGCAGGTGGCATACTCTATTTGGGTGCGCTTATTTAATAACTATTAAAGAGATTGTATAACAGTAATATATATGAGTGATTCCGGCGCAACAGGTTCTCATAATATTGATATTAGACAAGTACCTATGGTACCGGGTCCAGATGACGATGCTGCGACGCAGCAGCGCAACGCTGGACTGGGACTTGTAGTCCCAGGTCCAGACGACCCCGTTGCAGCGCAACGGGGAGCAGCAGTGCCACCGCCACTTATAGTGGCGGGGCCTGATGACGGACGCCAATCCTTTACTGAGCGCCCTCAACAGCTAGACCGCCGCTCTGCAACTGAATCTATGGCCGAAGCCGCCGCACGTCCCTTAGATTTTGACCCTGCAACTAGAGCCCTATTCATAAGACGCAGTGTACAATCAATCCAGTCAATGATTGACCTTGATGCTACACAACCAGAGATCTTCGCAGCACATGAGACCTTCGCCAACCAATACCCAGAGCTGTTTAAGAAACTCCTGGCTGGCGAAGATATCACTCAATTAAATTCCATGTTACATATGCTTGACCAAATGGCTAGTGGCTCTCTATCACAACATCAGGCCTCCATGATTATCGGAACCCGTCTTGCAGAGAGATATCTTCCTCACCAGTTTCGTCCAAGTCAACAGGGAGGGAGAGGTCGCAGGTAATCTCAGCCGTCTTATAATGGTATAGTCCAAACAACTTACAAAAATCAACTGCGTTTTTACGTGAAGTTGTCCACATCACACGTAATAGTTCACTGTTAGGTGCAGTATTACTCCATGATGCAGCTAAATCCTGGCTCTGCTTCAAAAACATCAGCTGCTTAGTCAACATAAGCCCCTGTTTTTCGACCAAAAAGTCAACTGATAAATCCTCTTCAAATAGTCGCTTCGGTAACTTCCCAAACTCGATCAAACTATTAAGTGCAGTCAAATCCTCAGCTGAGCAACCCCTAAATCCATGTCCAATAAAATACTGCTCAGAATTACACGGCCTACTAGTTGCAGGCTTGTAAATTGTCCAACGATTAAACGAACATGACAACCACCCTAATAGTTGCAGTGTCGAAGGACTATATAGATCAAACACCTTTAACACAAACAGACCATTAGTGGCCAATACTGAAAACCCACAATAAATACTCGCTAATAGCAGAGGAAAAATGCTCGACTCCTGCGCTAAATAGTTACTAGTAAAATCAAACCCTCCATCTGCAGTAAAAATAGAGACCTGTCCCGATTTATTACGAATATTAGTAATGAATGCATCACGGTTCTCTTTCAAAAGAAGATTACCAGTATTATCCACGCCATAATCAATTCGCACCTCACGGTGTTGATGCAGAAACTGCTGTGCTCTCCTCCATCCAGGAATATGCGGTTTTGTTGACCGAAGAGTCATTGCATGCGCCTGACGAATCTTGATTTTATGACGTGAAGCCATCTCAAAACAGGCCTCTATAAATCCACCTGGACCCTCACAAACATGCGCTGTATGCAACGACAGCGTAGTACCACGCTCCTCAAAAAAACGACTAAGTTGCAACATCTCAATCATTTTATAATATGAACGACTGAGAGGTTTAATCATACTTACTGAGGTAGGGATATTCGGCTCCTTATAGGTATACACCAGCTCATAAGGATTCGTTATCTTTTTACAAAACTCCCAAACATGCAAAGGTGCACAATGCTCAATATTGTTTTTAGCATTTATCAACTCCTCGGGCGTAAATGTACGATCCTCTTCAATAAATGTTGGTAACCATTTAACTTTCCATTTAGGCGCAGTTATCCATGAAAAATTTTGCCATGGAGGCTGACTAGTCGCTGACATATTTAATATTTACTTTACATGTTTAGACCCATACATTCTTACGTCTTAATAATGTTCATCTCAATGTCCTCTTCCTCGGCAATCGCCATCGCAGGCGGCATCGCAATAGCCATCTTAAACTTGGCTGCGGAGCAGGCATCTGTATCATATTCCATCTCATCACGCACCAATCCCTCATAGTCAGGCTCCTCCTCCTCTGCCAATTCAGGGGCAGGAGGCAAACCCTTATAGAGATTAACAACCGCAGACTCATCTAGCAACACCTGACTAAATGCAGTACCACCACGAATCGGCTGACCAGTCATGATGTTCGCCGACACACCGTTAATAGGGTCAACCTCACCGAAGAGCGAGGCACGCAACAGAATCTTCTCTGTCTCCTCGAACGAGGCCTTGGCAAGTGGACCAATATCACGCTTGTTAATACCATAACGATCCATTGACATGAGACGACCATTACGAGTCATCACATCCACCATCAATCCAAGGTGACGGATACCAACACCAACCTCCTCAAACACAGTCTTCAACTCTCGCAGCAAACCAGCACGAGCCGCCTCCATACCCAGCTGCTCATACAAGTCATGCACATTTGTTGAATACACCTTGTTGCCGTTGACTGCAGGATGATTCATCACCTCAAGGAAGTTGCTTCCATCGGTATCGAGCACATACTGCTCAACCGACTTATAGGCACCATCCATCTCCTCAACACGACTCACATCCTTACGGAAAGATACCGACTTCAGTCCCACACTGCCACGCAGGATTACACCATTGAGCAGCTTGGTCTGGAACTTCTTAAGGTCGGCCACAGAGTCCAGAGAATCAATGCCAGTAACACGAATGCGCATAACCTGCTTCTGAGCATTGTAATCAGTGTAGATGAGGTTCACATCGTTGAAGCGATTGCGGAGTGTGAAGGCGACATCATACATCGTGATATTCTTGTTAAACATCTTCTCACGGTCAAACTCAAGACGGAGCAGCCAAGGGTTCTTATCCATACCCTCAACCTCGCCCTGCCCCTCCTCAAACATCTGATAGAAGCGCAACAGCTCACGATCCTCCTCCAATACAGACTCCTGGTCATTTGGGTCATAATAGATTGCACATGACTTCGTAATATCCTTCAGAATTGTCAACTCCAGCTCCTGACTCACCTCACGAGCCTTATCCTTGTTCGCACGGTACTCATCCTTCAAGTAAATCGTAAGCGAAGTGGCCTTAGGATTCTGTGTCACCTTGAGCAACTCCTTCAGACGTGGCAAACCACCAGTCACATTACTCTTAGAGGCTACACCTGCCAAGTGGAAAGTGTTAAGCACCATCTGAGTTGAAGGCTCACCAATAGACTGAGCGGCAAGAATACCCACCTGCTCACCAGGTACAACCCAGCTCTGCCAGTTCTTAGTAATCAACACCTCACACAGCGTGTCAAACGCCTTCTTAGTGAAACGCTCCTTCATAATCATGCGCTTAGGGCTCAAGTAGTAACGAACAATCGCCGACCAGAGCGGCGAGAATGTCTGCGTACGCTCAAGAACCTTATCCATTGCATTAAGGACATAGGCAGGGGTCAAGTCAGTCTTACTGTCAGGCTTCAGACCAAAGCGCACCCTAATTGTTGCAATCAAACGGTCAAGGTTCACGGGACCAAAGACATCGCCAAAGTCCGAGCCCTGCTTACGCCCTAGCCACACCTGCTCCACAAACATCTTACGGTCAGCAAGTACCTTCTCAACATAGGCGGCAAGGAGCTCCTCGTCATCATCACGATCAATGCCCTCCAAAAGCGCATCATCAATAGGCTCCTCCTTCAGACCAAACTCCTTCTCAATATCCTCACGGCTCATATTACCAATAGGATATGAGATTGACTCAATCTTGGTCGCATTAATTCCATCCTCACCATAATGGTACTGGACAATGTTGCCAGAGGCATCACGAACAGTACCATCATGCTGCACCACAAGGTCTTCCATACCCTTCACCATCTGGCGCTGAATATAACCTGTATCAGCAGTCTTAACGGCTGTGTCAATGAGACCCTCACGGCCAGACATGGCGTGGAAGAAGAACTCCTGCGGTGTCAAGCCACGGATGAAAGAGCTCTCAATGAAACCACGGGGCTCGGCACCGTCGTCAAACTTCTTATAGTGTGGCAAGGTACGACTGTCATAACCGTATTGGATACGCTTACTCTCAATGTTTTGCTGACCTACACAGGCCATCATTTGACTGACGTTGGGTACATCACCCTTAGAGCCAGAGCGAACCATGGACATCAGACGATTGTCTTCAGGAAGAGACTTAATACCTACACCACCTGCCTCCTCAGTCGCCTTGTTAAGAGTAGCAATAACCTGCTGCTCAAACTCCATCTGGTTGCTATTACCGGTGTTGTTGTCAAACAGGTCAAGGTGAAGCTGGAGAATCAACTCAGCCACCTTACGCTTCTTCTCCTGAATACGCTCCTCCATCTGGGCACGGGTCTGCTCATCGGCAATCAAATCCGAGATACCGACCGAGAAACCGTTAGAGACAAGGAAAGACTCAATCGTGTTCTGCATAGAATCAATGAGCTCAACCGTCTGCTGGGGACCATAATCGTTGTAGGTGGTGTGGATAATACCTTTAGAGGGCTTCTCGTAAATGGTCTTGTCAAGAATACCCTGCTCAAGTACACCATTGTTAATCACCACCTCATTCTGAGGACGCTTGTCCTCAGAGTACATCTTGTTCTTCATCTGCAGGTTCAAGGGCGGGAGCAGTGCTGAGACCACCTGATGACCCGTCCAACGAGGAACCTCATCAGTACCCTCACGGTGGGGCGGAAGAAGACCGTCGTAACGACGATTGTAGGCCATCAGATTCATGAACTCACGCTTATTGAAGGTGATACCAGGGCGGGTAATACGATATGACCCTACAAGTGTATCCTGAACCACACCAATCACGGGCTTACCGAAGCGGGGCGTAATAATCTGATGCGGGACTGCGGCAATCTCCTCCAGCTCCACCATCGCCTCGTAAGACTGCGGAATATGAGCATTCATCTCATCACCGTCAAAGTCTGCGTTGTAGGGCTTAGTAGCCGATACATTGAGGCGGAAGGTGTTATAGGGAAGAACCTTTACACGATGACCCATCATCGACATACGATGCAGCGTAGGCTGACGATTGAACAGTACAATGTCACCATCCATCAAATGACGGTTAACAACATTACCTGGACTAAGAGTCAATTCACGAGTATTTGTATGCCGGAGGGAGATCATACGACCGTCATTACGAACAATTGTCTTTGCACCAGGGAACTTGTCTGCACCGTTCTGCACATATTTGTAGAGGCGCTCAATGTTGTAAGGGGTAACACGCTCAGGTACAGTCAAGTTCATTGCAATCTTCTCAGGTACACCCAGCTCGGCAATACTTAGGAAAGGGTCAGGAGTGATAACTGAACGGGCGCTGAACTCTACACGCTTACCCTGAATGTTGTAACGGATACGACCCTCCTTTGCACTCAAACGCTGAGTAAGAGACTTGAGAGGACGACCTGAACGCTGCGCCGAGGGTGCAACACCAGGAATCTGATTGTCTACGAGCGTGGCAATATGATACTGTAGAATGTTAGTCCATTCATCAATTGTACTCTTAGCAGCATTGTCCTCAATCTTCTTGCTTAGAAGCTTATCGGTCTTGATAATCTCAAACAACTTGTGCGTCAAATCATCTTCTGAGCGCTGATTGTTATCCTGAACCACTGAGGGGCGAACCTGAGGAGGAGGAATAGGGAGCACGGTACAGATCATCCAGTCGGGACGACACCAGAAACGGCTGAAACCCATGAAATCCACGTCCTCATCGGTAATACGACGGAAGAGACGGAGTACATACTCCACCTCTAGCGCCTGCTTACCATCCTCCTCAAAGTTGGCCTCAATACGAGCAATACCCTCACGCTTATATGATGCGGGCTGTGGCGCACCACAGCCGTCCTCAGTCTCTTGACCACAACGACTGATACCCTTACAGGCAGTGAGCACCTCCTTCCAACGGCTCTCACCCTTACGCTTAGTAATCTCGGGATGGAGATCTTTGGCGATTAGAAGCTTAGCACAGCGGATGCAAACACACCGTAGAATGTTTTGCACCATCGGGAGGAACTGAATGTAGTAGACTGGGCGAGTCAGACGGTAATGACCGAAGTGACCTGGGCAACCATGATTTGTTTGATGACATGAACGACAGACCTTACCATTGTCAAGCACACCCATACGAGGGTCAAAGAGACCACCGATTGCGGGTTCAGAACCACTGTAAATGGTCTGAGTAGTGATTTCCACCACGGAACGACGTTCAATCTCTTCCGGGCTGAAGATTCCGAATTGAATCCCAATAATGGACTCTACGTCGGAAGCTGGCTTATTAAATCCGAATGGCATTTGGCTTATCTATGAATAGTTGTGTT
>JACCDO011381720.1_pt1 | contig 41965 bp, 66 predicted proteins | sample 7446101 | NCBI WGS metagenome assembly JACCDO01 (sample SAMN15323440, study PRJNA562643) | freshwater metagenome | isolation source: river surface water | place: USA:Blue River Watershed | collected 2017-08-16 | reverse complement strand
CTCAACAATGACAGTATGCGGTTTGTAAGCATCTGTCCATTCTCTAATCAAGGAGCGAATTGCTGCAGGTGTGGGGCTGCTCATGACGTGAACGTCCATGACATAGCGCTTGTGTGTTCTGCGGTCAACTGCGTAAGCGACAGCTGCAGTATCACCAGTCATTGCTGGGTCGATACCAATAACCCTGTAAAAGTTTGAACTGTTTTCAGGATGTCCTGCTGCGCCTGCAACCAAAGCACCCGCTTTTCTCATTCCGTTTACTGCGCCTCTAACGCACAGCGGGTCGAAGATTGCATTCTCCGCGATATCGAGGTTCTGGTAAACCAAAGACCACTTTGATGGACCAGCCTCATTGCGGACCGCCGTTAAACGCGGTCCAGTCCATCGGTCAAAATAACCATTCTCATCTGGGACATCGTCTTCGGTAAGTGGTTGTTCTGACTTGCTCCAAAGGGTTTTCCAATCCTTTGGGTCGTCTGCGTATTCGAGAACAGCAGGCATGGACAAATATGACCATGGCAATATGCCATCGGTATAATGTTGCGGATTACGCAACTCTTTGTAAAGGTCAACGGCAGATACTCGTGTACCAACAACAAGTAACTGACCGCCACCAGGTGGTAGACGAGAAGCAACTTCCTGCCGAATCCATTCCTGTTGCTTAGCCCACTCTCCCGCGTTAGAGAGAGTGACCACGTCGTCTAGGACGATTAGGTCGGCACGTGCTCCATAGACCTGACCGCCCATACCGATTGCTTCGACCGTAGGGTCTTTAGCATCGTTGTCGCGGATGTCGCCACCTAGATAAATCTTGTTTGCCGACCATTGGTCAGCTGTTGCCTTATAGCCATCTACTGGACCGAAAGCAACCTGCAGGTCAGCGTAGCGAGGATGTGTCAGTCTCTGCTTGATAGCATAGAGGAACTTCTTCGCCTGCTCCTGGGTTTTAGAAATAACGATAACCGAGATATTCGGATTCTTGACGATACGGTAGGTCACGTAGTTAATCGTGATGGTCATGGTCTTGGCGTGGTTTGGTGGTACGTTTACCAAGAGGCGGGATAAGCCCGCCGACCCTTTTTCGTATGTCATTGCTGGATGTATCCAGCGAGGTTCTCTACCTTCCAACATATCGACCACGTTAAGCATGTGGTCCCAAACTTTGGCTCCCAGGTATTTCTCAGAGAACTCAGCAAAGTCAGATAGGTTAGACCGAGCATCTTGTGCGAGGTCTTGGGTTCTAAACCGAGCGTTGTCAATCAACGCCGAGAAACCTTGTACTTCACGTCGTTGGGTGTCATACCAGCTTCGGCTTCTACCAACAACCTTGAGGGCATCAGCGATGGTGCGCCCTTGGCGTACCAAGCTGATTAATTCTTTCCGAGCTTCTTCGGGGTTTAAGTTTCTTTCCAATGTCACTCCAGTGGTTGTAGGGGTCTACAAGGGGGTTGACAGAGGTATCCCCACATAAGCATAATTATCATTAAAGCGGGCGTTAAGCCCGCGTTTAACGGCTTCGTGGAACTTCGCCGTTACACTTATATAGGGGGCTAGAGCATCGGCGTTTCTCAAGGGCTTTCTGAAACTTTTTTTATTGGTTATATAAAAGTGCTGGTCAGAGCTGGTTTTCTGGTGAAAATATTTTTGATGATAGTGGGGGGTAGGTGGGGGGTGGGGTTAAAAACCCCTGGGGTAGCGTAGGCTGCGAGCACAAAAAAAGGGGCAAGGGTTGCCCCCTGCCCCGCTAAATTTACGCTCAAAAAGGGAGAACCCACCCCCCCCACTTCATTCTGAAGTGAAGGGATGGGCTGACTATCCCTAGAACCGCTTCACAATCACTCTTAGTGATTCGGTGACCGCTGTAATTTCAAGCGCGGTTGGTGTTTCGACTATGTCGAAAATAACCGCATTCTTGCCGTTTGCTAATTGGAGAATATCTCCAATTTTTGCGTGATGAATTTCGTGACTTTGAAGCACCAAGAAATCAGGGATTTCTTTGAATGATTTAATGCCTAGTTCCCATTTAACTTCGTTAACTTCGGCTTCTAGATTTACTAGTAAATCATCGTGTGTCCATGCTGTCTTCATCTTCTTGCCTTTCGGTTAATCAATCGACCCAGCGCCGATTTGATGACACCAGAATACACGAACCGCCCCCCATTGTCAAATTCAGCCCGACGGCTGAGCGTAATTGCGGTGTGTCGTGTCTTAAATCGCATTATGACCCACGTCATGACATATGACCCACGATATACGCGATATGACACCCCCGCGATACCCGCTTATGCATTGGCAATAGATAGCCCTTACGTGTGGGCAACTGGTAGCAAGTACCTAAAGGTACTTGACATTCAATTGAATCTGCAGTATCTGCGGGTTGGCTATTGGTAGCCCACGAATGGAGCGCCATGATGCGGGCGCTACGCATCTCAAGATAGCACAGCTTCGCTGTGCATATATAGAGGGAGCCTCGAAAATTTCGGGGCAGATTGGAGCATCAAAATGGAAGCACTTTATTGGGGCGATTATCTCGCCGTTGGAATTCTCATCGGCATCCTTGGCGTGTTACTTGCAGCCATGGTGTGGGACGTAATCGCAATCAAGATAGCAGACCGTAGGTCTGCAATAGAAGAGCAGCACTGGGCAACAACTATCCGAGAGGAACGATAATGAACACAGCAAGTGAACAGTTCGTACAAGATTACCTATTGGTAATGGATAACGATGAAGATGCATGGCGTGACCTCATGTCGACTGCTAGGCAGTCGGCAGATATAACCGAGTTCGTCAATGTACTACGCCAAGAATGGGATGACTACGTCAACCAAGTGGCAGGACTAGCCGAACGTGAATGGGGCAATGATGCCCCAGCCACATTACTCATCCGCCAAATCATGGGTGGATGGGGCGATAGTGAATGGTTTGCTATCGCAAAGAACTACTACAAGGAGGAGGCATTAAATGGGTAGCAATCTAGCGCACGACCTAGTAGAGAATGTCATTGACATTCGGCAATCAATCGCAATCCAATTGCGAAGCAATCACTATCCGCCAGTTCCGCTAACCATGGTGGAACCATGCATAGAAGCCATCTATGCAGTCGATGAAGGCGATACTCATAAGAGTATCCAACTTCCAGAGGGTGTCACATGGCGTGGCTACCCTACAGCACCAGCCTACACAATCGTTGAGGCTCATCACCTTGAGCCTTGGCTCAACAATGAGGAGGAATAAGTGAAACTTAAGGCAATCAATTCGCCATCGATAGATATCAATGGCACATCCCTAAAGGGATACATCACAACAACCCGACGTGGCTTGAATCTAGCGTTTGGAAACGTGGACAGGTACGAAGGGGACAAAGTCCAGTACCAATGGACACTTCTATTCGAAGTGGGCAATGACATTCCAGATATCGTGGCAACAATCTACGATTACAAGGAATACGAAGACATCGACCTTGATACTCCGTATCAATGGCACATCGGTGGCAGTGACCATCTGGCAGTGGCTTGTATCTACTCTGCGCTAAATAATCGCGGGGCAGTAGTGGAAATCCCCGACAACTTCAAGTCATACGCATACTAATCAAGATAGCACAGCTTCGCTGTGCATATATAGGAAGCAACCAACCGAACCGAAAGGAGCAACACCATGGCAGGACTCAAGCGGTCTAACGACCGAAAGGTAACTAACCTACCAACACCGAACGGCAAACGCTCAGCAATTGCCAACGCATTCGGCTTGCCAAGTGGCAAGGCATACTCATGTCCTAATGCAACCAGCATATGCGAGAAGATTTGCTACGCTGGAAAGTTAGAGCGTGTTTATACTTCAGTTCGTGAAGTGTTACTTCACAACTGGAATCTGCTGAAAGATGCAGACTACGACACTATGGTGTCGCTTCTTGATGACATGATTACTGCATTCGAATTAGAATGCAAAGCCAAGAATGCAGAGCCGATGTTCCGCATCCATTGGGATGGGGATTTCTTCTCCGATACCTATGCCTATGCATGGCGACGAGTCATCGAACTACACAATCACAAGACCCAGTTCTGGGTCTATACAAGAGTGCCGTCCGCTGCCACAATTCTGGCTGGACTGTACAACCTATCGCTGTACTTCAGTACAGATGATGACAACAAATCAGATGCTGTTTACTTACGTAAACAAACTGACAAGATAAAGATTGCCTATCTTGCTGACACCTTTGCTGATGCAAAGGACACCATGCTCAACATGACAGGCAAAGTGGGAGCCAAATGCCCAGAGAATCTGGGCTCAATCCCACTCATCACTACCGAAGGTAGTGCTTGTGCAACATGCCGACTATGTGTCGATGGCAAGGCAGATGTTCGCTTTGCTATCGCAAAGAAATGAGGATGATATGAATACAGTAGAAGACAGCGTGGCTTTGCTAGCAAAGACCAGTGAAACCATGACCGCATACCGCCAGTCTTTAGATGGCTGGCGCTCAAGCATGACCGACCTTGCAATCTTCCATTCATTGCAAGCAATGGTGGCAGACCAAGAAGAGTACGACATCACCACTGTCTTCACACCAGAGGTGTTGATGGCATGGATTATTCGTGACAACTGGCAACCAGTATCCATCGATGAAGATGGATATGAGGGTATCGATAACGCAGTTCGTGCCTATCTAATAGATAGCAAACTGGCGTTAGACCCACACGATATGGAGGAAGACGATGACTAAACATATCTACGATATGACAGCCGATGAACTGGCTCAAGTTACTTGCATTAAATGCAAGACCAATACGATGGATGAATATGGCTGTCGTAATAGCATGAAAGACAACGAAGCATTCTGTTCAGAATGCTGTGCTGAAGAACTCGATGGCACAGATGTGTCATGTTGTGGCTAGCACGTATCAAAGATAGCACAGCAAAGCTGTGCATATATATAAGGGCAACACCAACCAACCAACCGAAAGGAAAACAAATGACCGACGTAACCTCAACACCAATTGGTGCAACAGTCACCGATTACGTAGCACCAGATGTGCTAGTACAACAACTCAATACGAAACTAACCGACCTAGAAACCAAGGTTTCTAATTACTCAACACTGGTCAGTGACCATCGCAACAAGGTACGTGCCTTGTATGCCGCAATCAATGACGTAATTGCGGAGAACCAGTCAGACCCAGATGACACCATAGAATTCTCAGAATTATCTGAGATTCTAAACAATATCTTCGGCAGCGAATTGGTATTCACCAAGGAGTACGAAGTACAAGTTCGATACACCATGTATGCAACCTTCAAGGTGACGGCAGCATCAGAAGATGATGCTCGCTCAATTGCTGAGGAGATTGGTATCTCATCAGACCCAGACTGGGATATCGATGGTGAGAACACAGAGGTAGACACATGGTCTATCGACGACACTCGTGTCGACTACATACAGGAGGCTAGATAATGCCAGCACTAACCCTAGTACCACGACGTGGTGACCGCTGCAAGAATGGGGCGGTCATCATAGATATCAAGCCAGCATGGGATTCATCTGGCTACATAGCTCTCTGTCTATGGACAGAGGACAGGCAGACTGCCGAACCTTATCAACGTACCGTTGACCCATATGTAACGTGGTTCGTACGTGTTCAAGACGAAGGCATCGTTTGCTACCAAGGTCATTACCATGACCAACTCTCACATGCAGTTGACGATTTCAATAGCCGACTGTAAGATACACCTCACAACCAACCCAACCTGAAAGGAAGTACCATGTCAAACCTAACAATCAAATCACGTCGCAATGCTTACAGCATTGTAGGTCAAGAAGTATCAGCAACATCTGCAGTAGATGCAGCACGTCAAGCAGGGCTTGATTGGAACGTATCACTAGCAGACGTTCAAGCTTTAGCCTTGAACGATAACGGTGTCAGCACTATCGAAGTGCCTAACACTTTCGCAACTATCCGTACCAACAAGGATGGCGGTCAGTCTGTACTAGGTACAGTTGGCGGTCGATACAAGGTGTTCCAGAATGGAGAGATGTTCTCTGCACTGGATGCACTAGTTGATTCTGGCGATGCCAGATATGCATATGCTGGTGAAGTTAAAGGTGGAGCACAGGTTTATATGGTGCTCGAACTACCAGAAGGTGTGAAGATTCAAGGCGATGAACACAAGGCTTACCTTGTGGCTCGTACTTCACATGATGGTTCAACTGCTTTGCAGATTGCACCGAGTGTCAACCGCTTACGATGCACCAACCAGATTGCTGGCATCTTCTCTAAGTCAGCAACGTTTACGTTGAAGCATACAACCAATGCGGAATTCCGTATCGAAGATATCCGCAAGATTATCCCAGTAACCTATGCTGGTATCCAGATGTACGAGACAGTCGGTAACCGACTCATCAATGAGAAGGTGTCTGATGCTGAGGTAGATACCATCTTCAAGAAGATGTTCTCGCTACCAACTGCAGTGGAGAACTCACCATACAACATGCTGACCACTGGTCAGCGCCGTCAGTACAACTCAGCGATGGCATCAAGAGATGCCGTCAAGCAAATCTACAAGGGTGCTACTGGTACTCAAGAAGAACTGTACGGCACAGCGTTCGGTGCGTTCCAAGCAATCGTGGAATATGCTGACCACTACAGCCACAAATCAGAAGCAACACGAGCCGAACGAATCATCACTGGCTCAGCTGACCGCATGAAGAGCAAGGCTCTTCAACTAATCACGAAAGGAATCTAATCATGGATAACCCGCTACAGAAATACGTCGATGCTATCGACAACCCATCCTATGTACAGCCACCCTTGACTCCAAGGGTGGCGCAGTACATGCTCAAGGCGCTTGACTATTTGCATATCTATTCACGTACCAATAGTCAGCCAGAGTTAATTGAGCAACCATTACATAACAACACAGAAGCTATGCTTACTGATGTTATTATGTATGCACCAGAGGGGGAATGATGGGCAAGTTAATTGACAAGGACACCATCGGTGTCCGCATCCCACGAATCAAGGTCACACCTATAGGTGGATGGACTTGGTATTGTGGTCACCACGATTGCTACGGTGTCGGTGACACCGAACATGAAGTGGAGTTCATGGCTGGTGCTCACATGCATTACCATCAGATTGATGGTGACGTATGTGAGTTGTACTACAAGGAATGGCTAGTGAAGGAGGAAGCATGATACATCTAGCAAGCGTGACAATCATCTGCGATTACTGCAACGCAGAGATAGAACGACGTACCTCACGAGAGGCACTCGAAGCACTGGTTCAACACCAGAAGTATGTGCAGTGTATGAAGGAATACTGATGGCTAAACCACGCCCGACTGAGATTAAGTTGGTAGCCAACTTACTAGACCCAGACAACACTGACTCCGAAAGTGCTGCGGACTTAGCCGTAGAAATCATCGAAGCTCTGGATGAATCCAGAATGAAACGTGATAACTACATACTCGTAGCACAGTTGGCACGATGGGCTCCAGTCCAAGCGTGGGGTGAGTTCAGTACCAAGTTGCAGGTTGAGAAGTTCATGAAGAACTTATCAGCCGTCGACTCCGAAGGTGGGCGAGCAGTGATTGTTCACCTTGAACAACCAGAAAAATTACTAGAACGGATTGGAGAATTAAAGAAATGATTACCATCATCACCGCAATAGCAGTAGGTTTCATTGCCTATCGGTTGGGTAAGAAAAAAGGTGGAGACGATATGTATCGTCTTTGCTATAACGCAGAGCAAGCCAAACGAGAATTCTTCTCGGCGGTAAGTAATCTGTAGTAAAACAAAAGAGGCGGGGGCTCACACCCCCGCCTTTTTTTATTTCTCCTGCGCCTTCATGCTATTCATCATCGTAATCCAATAGAGTTTATAGAACTCTTCATCGTAAGCAAACCGCTTCATATGTTTCACTGTCGCACCAGTATGCCCATACAGTGGGACACCAGCCTCCTTCATGTTCATGAAGAACTGGATATCCTCACCAATAAATCTATCCTTGCCATCGTTACCACCGCCATCTGTTTCTATAAACAGAGACTTGTCCCCATGGAATTCTCGTATCTTGTTAGCTGCATTCCGATGCATCAAAAGGAATCCGAACCCAGCGTAATCAATCTTGATTAACTGGTCATGTGGTAGCGGATGTACGTATGTCATTGTGTACTTATCGCCCGACTCGTGGGCTGTAAACAGCGCGGGATATGGCTGCATGATAGAAGATTCCATCTGCTTACTGATGAAGTAAGTACCAGATACAACTGGCTTATTGATTGGGTCAGCTGAATCCCATACCTTCTTAAGTGAATCGTTCGTAAGAACGATGTCACTATCTACCCATAGTATCCAGTCAAAGTCTGTCTTCTTATGCCAGGTATCAAACGCAGTCTCACGTTGCCTACCTATCTGATTACCTTGCACACGCTGCGCTGATGTAATCGGTAAGCCCGCAGTTAATAGCGAATACACAACACCTTCCATGAACTTGCCGTCAACAGTACCGTTGTCACACCAAGTCAACATGATTTGGTTATTACTTTGGCTAGTCTTAGCCTTCATCTTCTCGATTAGCTCTTGCTTATTAGCTGCCACCATGGCTGCCTCCCCATCCTCCACCCTTGAAATGGATTGCAGGTGGGGTGAACACCTTTGTTAAAGTAACATTGCAGTCTTCACATTTAGGAAAGACATCATCGTCATAGCCGAGATGTATCTCCCTCTCTTTGTCGCACATAGTGCAACGAAAGTTATAGTTAGGCATAAGGTGTAGCACCTCCAAGTAGTTCGATAATATCTTTCACGCCACGTGTAGCTATCTGCTCGACACGTTGCGGAGATATATCCCAAGCGGTTGCTATCTCAGTAAGTGGTAGGTCTTGCGCGAAGCGACTGTTAAGTATCCCCTGTGTACGTGGGTCTAACTTCTTCATTGCTTTGTCTACATCTGCTAGCAACGCTAGCAAGTTATTGCCTTCACTTACTTGTCGCTTAGCTTGAACACCATGTAAGTCTGGGTCCATTACTTGGTTAACCAAGTGGGAATCTTCAGAGCCAAGAACTTTAATCAGGTTCTCAACCATCTCAATACGGTAGAAGTATTCATCACCTAGTTCGTAGCCCAATGCACGAGCCTTCTCTTTGCGAGCGTATCGCTCGCCTGCTCTACGCATGAAGGTAGTGAAAGCTTTGTATCCCATCCTGCGTTCAGCATCTTCCTCACGCATGAGGTACTCGTTGACTTTATCTTTACGTTTCCAAGCGTACTCATTCATTGCTTGCTTTATATCTTCGCGCTCTGCAAACCGATGATACTTCTTGGATAAGTTGTAGGCGATGATAGAAGTTATCTCGTCAACCTGTTGCCATATCTCATGGTCGCGTGTTAGTTCAACCATGATTCTTTACCAAGTATTCAACTGACTTGAGCAGTAGGTCTGGGTCATCTCCTAGCAAACCAAGGGCGCGATTATGGTTACTGCAAAGAAGTCCTCGTACCTTGCCACTCGTATGACAATGGTCGATGTCGAGCGCTCTACCTTTGGGAGCTTCCCCACAAATGTAACAACCACCATTCTGCTCTTCGAGCATTCGGTCGTAGTCCTCGACACTAATACCGTAAGACCGTATGCGAGAGACACGTTGCTCTTCGTAGGTTTTATTTCTGTTTCTCGGCATACTTAGCCCATACCCCACGCTGTACCATTAGTGCGATGATTGCATAGTTAGCCATGTCAACAAATGAATCTTCAAGAGATTCATTGTTCGGCTCTCTATTCTTGTATATCAGATTCTTCAAACGTTCTAGCTTGTCTGACATACGAACCATCAGCCCATTGGTTGCACCGCCAGGTGCATGCCAGATGTTGTATGGACCATAGTCAAGTTGCTTCTTAACCAAGATGGCTAGCAACTCGTCGTATATTTTCTGAGCATCCTCTTCAAATTCAAGGATGGTTGTGTCTTCAGCCAAGGTAGCCCCTTCTATTCGTCTAGTGCTTTAATCAAATCTGATAAAGCTTGAGCTCCTTGGCGCACAATTATACTATTGATATCGCTATCAGGCGGTAGCGACACGCGGACTGCTTGAGGGATTGCATCCTGCAATCGACGTGCTAAGTCCTGTCCTGGGTTAGACCCATCCTCCTTAACGTCGTTGTCAGTGGCAATGATTACCCTGCCTATACCATCAAAACAACGTGAGAAATAAGGCTTCCAAGCGTTAACGCCAGCAACAGCGACAGCAGGATGACCAGCAAGGGTTGCAGATATCGCATCAATTTCTCCTTCAACTATCAGTACCTCCCTAACTGCATGAAGAATTGCACCAACGTTATACAGGTGATGCTTCTGTCCAGTAGGTATCATGTACTTAGGGTCACCGTCATCGATGCGACGGAACTTAAACCCGACGACACCTGCCTCGGTAATGTAAGGGATGGATAGATGATGCTTCAATCTATCTTCATGACCCGCCACTGGTTCAACTACATAACCAAGTTGAAATCTTTCAGCGCCATCCAAGATGCCACGCTTCTCAAGGTATGCCTCGGCTGGTGAACCAGCCAATGATTCGTGATACGTCTTTGCTGCTCGTGTCCAAAGTTCAATGAGCTTGGGGTTTGTTCTCATTTCTTTTCCTGCCTATGCACTATAAATGGGGGAGCAGTATACACGTCATTCTTTGATGCTATCTGCATTGCCTGCTTCCATGTCGCACCTACTGCCAGTGCGCCTAATGCCCATGATGAACCAGACCCTATGCCATACAGCCCATCATCACGCAGGTATACAGAGTAGGAATCATCTACTTGGTAGATGGTTCCGTTGACAGCTAATAGTAATTCAAACCCAGCATCGGCATCATCTTTGTCTGGCACATAGCCAGACTCCTTGATGCACTCTCTGATACTAGGAGCCACAGTCGTAATCATAAAATGATATTCGTCTTTAATGTTGGCTGGTATGGCTGGCGGTTTCCACACATGCTGAACCACGTCGCATGGCTGCACATCACCTGCGCCTGCGATAAGCCACTTACCACGTTTATTAATCTTAGTAACCGTCGGATGTGAGTACGGTCTATTACCTGCAGTAGTACGTGAGTCAGCCACCAGCATGCAGCCGTTGTCGCTTTGGATACCAACGATAGTTGTCATAGTGCTGCTCGTAATCTAGGCGGTGTCCACCGCCCACTGTTCTTCTTACGTCCACGTGTAGGGGTAGATGACTTGGACTCCTTGCCAATGTTCTTCTCTGCCCATGAACGAGCCTCTGGGTATGTCAAGTTTTCACGACCCATGATTATCTGTATACCAGAACCACTTGCGTTACACGCATAACATACCCAGAGTCCCTTGTCTGAATTAACCGAAGCAGACTTACGCGAGTCATCATGTACAGGACACAAGATTGATTTCTCCCCGCCGAGTGGCAGGGTCAATCCGTAATGATTGAAGACCGCTTCGAGAAATTCAGACTGATTCATTTTCTAATACCAATTCCTTTCCTGATGGAACCTGTACGCCCCGCACCAAGTATCGTATCTGTGAAGCACATAGTCGTGTGCTTCCTGTGTCTGTTTCAGTAACGACCAACCTGGCTGCCCCCATAGGAGTTGCCAAGTTCCACGAGCCCCACTCTTTTTGTTGAGCGAGTCCTCGTTGTATCGACTCTCCTTGTAGGCTATGCGCTTGGCACATAGTCGTTCCTTGCTGTCGGTTACAAACTGAGCTATCGCATACTCCACCTTCGTCTCCTTGTCCATTGTGGACATGAGCGCTTCTTGTGTAAGTATGGGTGATGATGCGTGTGATGGTGATACCAACACCAGCGCCATTGCTAGCCCCATTGTTAACGCTAACCGCATAGTTACCTCTTTTCATTTTGTGAGTCACTGTCACTGTCTCACTGATGTCCATTGTAACCTGCCTGTTTTAGCAGATTGACCCAGAGTTCCGCAGGCATTACTGCATACGACTCTGAGATATTAGAAGTGCCACGCTTCTTGATTAAGACTACACCAGTTTCCGCATCGGCGTGAGTCATTTCATCCTCAAGTTCCCGAAGGTACTGAGGAATTCTTATAGCCTTTTCATTCTTACATTCTATAACAACACCATTGATGCCGTCGATGTCACCGACATCGTCGTGCCTGCCCGCACCGTACGCACGTTCAGCACATGGATATCCCATCTGTCGTAGCCACTTGACTACGTCACGTTCGTACTGTGAGCCCTTGCGTTTGGCTGCCGTTGTCATACCAACTCCTTCTCAATAGCCTGAATAGTTAGGCAAGGATAAGCCATCATTCCATCCCCGAACCAGCATGCACTACACAGATGTTCGTTTCCTTCTATTGGCTTATGCAATTCCACTACTGCACTGAGGGTAAAGTGAACATCTAAATGGTCACATAAAGAGTTTCTCTTTTCCCATAAACGCTTTAGCAGTTCATCGTGTGTCATTAGTATTCAATTCCGATATACCAAAAGCCAAGGTCAATAGTGGTGAACCACTTGCTGATACTGATACCTAAACCAAAGCCAGCGATTCTTCCTGATGTAAATGTAATACGAAGCTTGATTGTTTTGTTCATGCATAGTCTCCTGGGATAATTGATTCTAGTTGTATGTTTAACTTGCGACGGATAAACATTCGTTCACGTGGGGTAGCCCCACCCCATAGACCGAATCCTTCATGACGTACAGCCCAATCAAGGCATTCTTTCTTTACTTCACAACCTGAGCAAACCATCTTGCCGAAAGAATATATTGAGGTGTCTGTTTCCTTACCCTCTTCTGGGAAAAAAAATTCACTGCCAACTTCTCTGCAAAGACCTGCAGATAAATCTGGGAAGTCCATTGGTTACCCTTCTTTAGTGTGTCTGTACATCTTCTCCCAGTATCTTAGCGATACTGCATCTGTTACGACAAGATGTCGGAACCTTCTTCGTCTCTTGACACCAAGGTACTTTAGTACGTGCCACTTGACCCATGAACCATACAACACACGAAATGGATTAAGCATCTTTTAATTCCTTCATTGCATCCAATAAGTTATCCACAGTAATCAGATACCCCTTGCTTCGATTCGGTGGAATCTCGCAGGTAATCTCTCGACCAAACTTTTTAATTGCGTACAGTACGTGGTCAGTTGGAACCATCAGTACGCCCTTCTCTAATACGAATGCCCAGTACGCAGCTTTCGTTACCATCACACCAGATGGTTCCCATGATTCGGTACGCATGTACCAGCATTCAACTTCAACATACAGGTTGCCAGTCGCATGCCATTTACGGTCGCGCTTTACTTCAATGGTCTTGCCACCAGTAAGCAGTTCTTCTACTAGCTTCTCACCTGCTTGACCGAAAGTTAAATCTATATCGAAGCTTGAGTTACCTACTGCCACTGACTTAATGTCCTTTGGCGGAACAAGTCCGCTGAGGAATTATAGAGAGCCATCTTGCTAGCCTCTGCTGCCAGTGTTACATACTCCTCTGCATTAGGGTCAGCCTTGCCATGGCGGTTCTTTACAACGGCAACGCGGTACGCGTTTGCCTGACTGTCTAACGCTACGCTCAATACCAATTCAGGTAGAGCAGCAACCTTACCCATCAGCGCCTTACGTGGTGCTGGATAGTTTGGCTTAGACATACGCTCGTTCTCGGACACATGGTGTAGCACAATAAATGCTGACTCATACTCACGTGCCATGTAGTGGAATGCTGACATTGCATCACGCAATGCAGTCCACTCGTTATCACTTGCAGCAGCAACGTTCATTAAGTTATCTACGTACACTGCTGCTGGGGCGGAGCCATGCAATTCAATCCACGCTTCTATCTCCTCTTCAATGTCTTGAAGAGAAGGTGCTGGGTCGAAGGCGAATCGCACATGGCTCGCGCCGTCAGCAAGAGCATCCTCAAGGAGAACACTCGCATCTGTATCCATCAACTTCTCTACGTTAGCGACTTCCTTATCCATAATGATTGCACCTGCGCGAGTTGCAATTGTTCTGGAGTCAGAGTCTGCTGATATGTAGAGCGATGGAACCTTAGATGTAATCGCGTACCATAATGCAAGTAGTGTCTTTCCTCCGCCTGGTTGACCAGCAATCAAATGCAATTGCGCTTGACGGAAAGTAACTTGACTGGCGGTGAGTTGAGGTAGGATTTCTGGTAACTGAATACCAGCTGGTGATTCGACACCCACTACTTGCAATAGGCTACGCATGATTACTTAGCCCAAATAGTTTCGGCTTCAGTGACACCTGGCTTGAAAGGCTTTGGTCCCTTGGCTGGGTCAAACCAACCAACGTACTGCTTGCCTGCCTTTGATACGCCCTTCTTCTTGGCGTACTTGCCACGTCCGTCTGGTAGGTCTGGAGCATCTGGATGTCCATATGTCCACTCGTTACCGTACTTATCTTTGACAACCTCAATTGATTGTGGGGTTGCGCCAGAGACTACAGGCTGTGGGTTAAGACCAGCATCCTGCAACATCTGGATTGCTTGCTCAGCATTAGGTGTGTATGCATTACCTGATGGTGCTGCTGCGCGACCAGTCAGTGATGCTTGTAGTTGCACAGCCTCGGCAATTGCTTCGACTGCTGCTGTCAGGTTAGCTTTGAATTCACTAACGCTATTACCTCGGACGGTAAATAGGTCAGTTGAATTCAACTTACCTGTATACGAGAACATAGATTCAGTCATCTACTTTCTCTCCTTTTCTTTCCCTGTTGTTGGTAGTTGTAATGGGAAATCTTTTGAACCCCATGCTGGACACTTGTCCATATAGGAACACATCTTACAGTTTTCTCCGACGAATGTCGGGAAGTAACCGTTAAGAACACCATGATTCATAGAGCTAAATGCATACTCGTAATAATCTATGCTTAGGTGAGATAAGTCAATGAGGTCACCAAGTTCTCCTTGGCGTGTCATAAAGAACGCGCCCCACTTAGGACGGATTCCAAAAATCTTTTCAATACCGCTGGCATATAAGCCATTCTGGATGACACCGAATGGTGTCCTGGAACCAGTCTTGTAGTCCACGATAACCAAGTCTTCCCCTACTTGGTATATCACGTCAACAATAAAGCGAACTGGTGTACCTCCGAAATGTACATCAGCTGCCCACTCGATTCCAGGACGACCATCAGGCATGGTAGCAATTTGCCAACCAGATTGCAACATCCATTTCTGGTACGCTTCAACCTGCTTGAGCCCATCGCTTTGCCAAAACGATAGGTCTTCTCCATCTGGACGAGCAGCGGTCTTACGACCAGCTGTCTTCCACTCCGCCGATGGAATCCCTGACTGTTCTTCGACAGCCTTTACTTCATCATTAAATACTTCTAGCCACTTCTCAGTTAAACTCATCGTCTTCCTCTGGTCGCTCAGGCTTCACGTAGTCGGGATGGTCGACTGGTGTAGGCGTTGTCATAGGAGAACCACATGTAGCACAGAAGCTATCTGTAAACCACATAACCAACTCGTAGTCTTGGAATATGGCGCGAACAACTTGGACGTTGCTGCCACAATTGATACACTCATTGCTGGGTATACCGCGCTGGTCAATCAAGGTTCTTCTTCTGTTGCTTGTAGAACTCATGATTCAACCACTCCAGCATGGAGTGAACGGCTGAACCCGCAGCCAGATAGACTGCTGGTTTCTCAGGAACCATAGCGACTTTACTCAGGTAATATTTCTGAGGGCAAGACTGCCATGTGGTAAGCTGACTGTACGACCGATGAGGAGGAAGTTGATTCATGCCGAGAAGTGTACCAGCAGAATCAGGACAAACCGACCAACGACACGCGGGTATTTTTTACCGAGTTTATGATAGGGTTGAGGGGTGGTGGGCGGGAAAGGCTCGCCTCAGGGCGAGCCGTGAAAAGAATAAGCAAGATGAAGAATTCATCAAGCGGTTCAATGAACTACATAACCACATACTCAACAGGTTCCATAAGAAGATTGATTACGCAATGATGAACCCTGAATCCCCTGCTTGTCTGAAGGACAAGCGTTACTGGGAAGGATGGAACGCTGGTCTTAACTGGGCTCATCGCATAGTAGATGGCGATAAATCTGCAGATTAAAATAAAAAAAGAGGGGGAACCATTTCTGATTCCCCCTCTCTTCTCGCCCTACCATTCTGGTGGAGCAACTGCGAGCGCATCCAGCGTGGCTATATTGATGCACCCGACTGCTGGGATGGAAAGTTGGTGCTGCAAACCCTTAAGCACTTCGGCTAGAGGAGCATCCAACACGTCATCGCCAGCAACATTAAGAGCTAGCCTGACCTGATTGACTAACTCACTTCTTTCACCTGGTGATACTAATGATATTAACTTGTTCTGTTCCATTATTGAATTGGCTGTTCTGTATCAATGGTCTGTAGTTGAACAGTAACGATTCCACCAAAGCCACTAGCAAATGATGGCGGTGATGTTTGCTCGAACTGGATAGCACGAATAGTGCATACACGTTCTTCATCCCATGAGAAGTCTTGGAACAAGACTGCTCCACCATTCTGCTCGATACGTTCTAAGTATTTAATTCTTTCTGCTGGTACAGATACACGTGTTACTCCGTTAGAGTCACGCTCTTCCTCAAAGCAAAGCAGTGGAACTGTAATTGTTCTTGAACGCAAAGGTGCTGGCAATGCACGACACTGCCACTCTTCTAGGATTGGTCCAATCGTTGCGTTGCTTGTGCTACGTGAAAGCGTTACCGTAATTTCAAAGTGGTCTGCTGGTGACAGTGCAGCAGATAACTGCACGTCACTAGAACCAGTAAGAGGTACAGCACCAATACCAGATGAACGACCTTCTTGGTCTTCCACTGTAAAGTTAACTGAACCACCAGTTCCTGTTGCACGAATGGCGATAGATACTGGTTGCTTTTTTTCTGCAGTACCCCAGCGAATCCAGCCAGACTTTAGGAAACCAGTCTGTGCTAGTTCTGTTGCTGACTCAAGCCATGCGCCAGATGTGGATGTAATAAATTTTCTACCAGAGTTGCCAATGAAAGCAACACCTGTTGCTACACCAGATGCAATTGATAAGTCTGATGCGTATGCATACCCATTACCAATTGGTGTGCCAAGGTCAATGCGCCATAGACCAGCGGTGTTGTTGTATGAACGAGTGGCATAGATGTATGCATCATTAAATGCCACATCCTTTATCTCTGTATTAATAATAAGTGGACCATATGTAAAGCTAAGTCCGTCAGTTGATTGGTTACCTACACGTAGACCAGCAGATGTTGCAAGTACAACGAACTCGCTGAGGTAGGTACGAATCTGGTTGAGTGTCTCACCACGTGGTAGTTCTGCAATAACAATTGGGTCTTTGATTGCAGCAAGCGGTGATGCCTCATCGATTGCAAAAGAGATGACACGAGAGATAACTCCCTGTGTATATCCAACAATGATAGAAGAGTTCAACTCTGTAATTGAATTGACTACAGTGGTTAGGTCGTGAGTATCCCAACGTTCATGGCTGGCATCGAGCTTTGGTGTTGGTGATACGTAAGCGCGACTTGCCTCGTAGATACCAACCTCAGCAGTACCTTCTAATGCACCAACAATGATGCGTTCTTTGACATAGGAGATAGCCTGTACCGTCCATGTTGCTGCTGCATATGTTGGTAAATCCCATAACTTGCGGACAACACCAGCAGTGGTTACATCATAGATACCATCGCTTGCACCTACGATTGCATAGGTTCCATCTGTTGTTAGCCTATGTGGAACAGCGCCACCAGTTAATGCAATACTTGTAGATGTGTTGGTTGTCTGGTTGTAGAACTTTAATGTTGAGTTGTCAATATAGAAAGTTCCATTACTTACTGTAACTGGGTTGGAAACAGATGTGGTTGACAAACTAGTGGTTGACTTAAGCAGCGTTAGCTGACCCTGTGTCCATACATCTACGTTGCTTGACTCATAGAATCTATAGATGTCTGAGTCCGTTGCATCGTAGTAACGTTCGCCAGCACCGTTGTGCCAGGATGTTGCAGACCGAAGCCACCAGTTAGATAGAGAGTTTTCACCAGCGGATGAACCCTGGTCAATACGTTCCTTCTGGTATGTAGTCGTGATACGACTAATACGGTTCTGGTCGTTTGCTGCAGATAGCCAAGGAGTATTACCAATAGCATAGGTTGCTGCAAAATCTTCTCGCTTATACTTTACAAGCGCAGTCGGAATCGACTGGCTAAGGATAATCGGAAGGTCACCAACAAGTGCTTTGTTATTTGTTGCCACGCTTACTCCTTAAACTATGGACGAGCTACTGCCATTACCAGCGAGTATGAACGCTTTCTCTTGTACACACCGTCACCATTGGACTGGCTTCCAGCGTTACCGCTAGATGTGTTGCCCTCAATACAGTTGAGGTTCTTTGTTAATTTGTTGTTGTAGGTAACAATCCCTACATGGTCTGGCTGTGCATCGTCATCAAACTGAAAGAAGACAATGTCCCCAGGCTGCGCCTGTCCTACTGGTACAAGCTTGCCCTTCTTGGCAAACCACTTGAGCCCTGCATCGCAAGATGCAAATCCCTTTGGTGTTTGTGCAGCAATAGACTTAGATAGACCAGCCTGGTTGAAGCACCATGAAACAAACATGGCGCACCATGGCTGACCATTTAAGCCATACCACTTGCCATACTTAGTCTTGTTAACTGGTACTTCTGCAGTACCAATCTCTGCTTTGGCTATATCTAATAAGCTCATTACTTCCCCGCTATAATTGTAAATAGTTCATCCACTCGTCGTTCTAAGCGGTCTAATGAATCACGCATGCTTGAGCCAGAGTTTGGCTTGAGTTCAGCAAGGTAGTGCTTGACCAACCAACGAACAGAACCAGCAAAGCTGGCGACTATTGTGGTAACCGCAACCGCGATACCAGCCCATTCGTTGGTGCTCATTATTCTTTAGACCCGATTCCGAACTCTGCCTCATTCTTATCTGCCCACTTGGCAAGAGGTGCAGCAACTGCACCGATAAGTACGGCGTACTGTGGAGCAAGGTCAGTCAACAGGGCAATGCCCATTACGATTGCAGATGCAAGCACTGCACGTAGGTATGACTTAATCGCTGCTATTTGCTTCTTATTTAGTTTAATCATAGTGCTGCAATCTCCTCTGGTGTAAGTCCTAGTGCTGCAAGCTTTGCTTCTGCCGATGCTTTAGCAGCAGCCTTAGCTGCTTCCTCTGCTTCTAGTGCTGCCTTTGCTTCCAAGATAGAAGCACGAGCAGCTTCGTTAGCTGCTCTTTCTTCAGGTGTAAAAGCACGTTCGATAGTTTCACCTGTTTCAACATTGAATTCAACAATATCTACTTGGTCTGCCATTTTATTCTCCTTTGTTATATAGAAATACCGTAAAGCCAAAACTTGGAACCTACTAAAAAGTTATCCGTAAAGATGGAAAAATCCACTCGGTTGATTACAGATGTGCTGTTCCAAGTTCCATTAGCCATGCGAATTGAAGTATTACTTCCACCGCTTTGTGAGATTGCTCTTCCAGCATCTGCTCTAAATTTTTTAATCTGTGTGCTGCTTGAATAATTCATTATGTAGACTTCGCCATTAGTAAATGAATTAGAAGGGTTATCTCCTGATGTCATCATTTGCATGACATCAATAGAGTCTGTGCGAGTTCCAGATTGAATAGAAGAAACGTCATAACCGCGCATAAATCTGTAAGATATGTTAGAGTTATCGTTATTAAAATATATACCAAACCCACCATAGTTATTCTGCGCATTTCTTGCTGCGATAAATACAACAAGGTCGCGATAATTAGATGGGATTGATGTAAAAGAGACAGTAGGCGTATTGCTTGTTACTGTCTTGGTATCTAACAAAACATAATTTGGCATTATTAACCCACTATTCCGTAAATAGATACTTGTGAACCTGCTACCCAATTTAGATTTGAAGGCTCTCCAATATAAACAGAAGAAATTGCATTCGTGTTTCTCCAGTGTCCAAACTGAATTGCAACATCATTTCCGCCAGTATCGTAAGTACCACTTCTAATTGATACATTTTTGTACATTCCAGTATTTTTATACTGAACAATCAATGCTTCATTTTGCCAGAAACTACCTGATGTATTTCCATTCATGGCGCAAGATAGCTCAATAGCAGATGCATTTGTTTGTGCAAAAGAAGCTCCATTGGAAAAACCTACTTTTGCATAATTTCCACCAGTGTCATTATTAAAATACAAACTTGCAGACTGCCCGCCAGTACGGCTATCAGAACTTCTCAAGTTGGCAATTAAATATAAATGAGTGTATGTACTTGGAATACCTGAAACAAGCAGGGTGGGTGAACTACCAGTAGCGGTTGCGGTTCCTATTAAATCATATGTTGTTGTTGGCATTATTTTATCCCATAAATTTCAAACTTAGTACCTGTTGCAAACCCACCGTCCGCAAAAGGAGTTGACGAGTCAAACCTTAATGAATCTACGGCGGAACTAGAGTTTAATGTTCCGTAATAGTATCTAGCATAGCAGTTACCAGAAGTAGAATTTGCATTAAATCCTTGATAATATCTTATAGTTTTAATATTGCTTGTACTCGTATAATTAATTATATCAAAAATGGTTGTAATATAAAGAAGCCCTCCGTAGTTATTTACATTGCTCCATGTTGCCTCAGCAACAAAATTATCAACCAATCCCGACCAACTATAATTAACTGTAGAATTTGCTTGACCTTGATATCTACCAGTGGAATAATTAGAACTTGTGTTTATGGTTCCACCGCTACCCAATTGCAACTTCCAAGCACTACCCCCAACACTTGAACTATTATAAGTAGAACGAGTGTTGGCAATAATTCTTAAGTGAGAATAGGTTTGTGGAATTGATGTAGCGTTTACAATTGAAGTATCATTTACAGTAACGGTATAGCTATTTATATGCTCAAAACCATAAGTTAAAAGTGAAGCCGTTCCGTCCCAAAACTTAGACCGCTTAGCGCCAGTAGAAATACTTGCGGATGATAAACTACGGATTCCCATTATGCCTCCAATGGTTTGTGTACATCATTGGTGCATTCCCAACGACATGTGTCTTCGTTTAATACTGCTTCTTCATGGCACTTGGGCGCGATAAAAGCATCGCGCTGTTCATCGTATGAGTAACCAATACCAGCATAGTTTTTGCGAATATTTCCATTGTAGGAAGTGCGAACGCACTTCTGACCACGAAAGTTTCCATACCATTGTTCTGGAGATTGATTCTCAATTAGTTCGGTTTCGTCAATTCCAGGAATAACTTCCGTTACTATATTGTCATTGTTTAAGAAAGCGTAATGTGCCATTATGCCAAACTCACATTTCCTGTACCAGCTGTAATTGTTGTAATCTTAAATCCACCAGATGTTGTTGTGCTTCCAGTTAGTCCAGCACCGATGGTCATAGTGAACGCAGCAGGGTATCGAAGTATTACTACCCCAGAGCCACCCGCTGCACCAAATTCAGCGTTAGTAGCTTTAGGGTTTGAGTTGTCCCAAGTACCACCACCACCGCCTCCACCGCGATTAACTTCTCCAGCTGTTGGCGCTCCAGCAGGGTTTGATGATGGGAATTGTCCACCACCCCAACCACCGCCACCTTGTGAACGATATGTTGGTATATATCCAAGGTATGCTCCCCAGCCATTGTTGCTGCCAGTACCCATGTTGCCACCATTACCGCCACCACCATAAAAAACTGATGTGCCAGTAATGCTAGATGCATAACCATCTCCACCAATGGAACCTGGAGTTGTTGTATTAAATGGATTTGAATTAAGACCATTAGCACCAGCGCCTGCACCTCCACCGCCAGCAAGGCGTTGGTTGTTCCCACCATCTAAAGTTTGTCCACCAATATAATTGGTTACCACCCCATTAATGCTGTTTCCAGAACTTCCAGCCCTATCTGGGAAATACATAAGACCATCGCCAATACCGCCACCAGCCATAGTTAATGAATTAAATGTGGATGCGACACCAGCTGTAGAGTTTGCACCGCCAGCGCCAACGGTAACTGCATAGTTTGTTCCTGTCGAAAATACTATAGTTCCAATTCCGACTCGACCACCACCACCGCCAGTTCCTTGAGGGTATCCGTTCCTACCACCACCACCGCCAGAAAGGACAAGAAAATCTATAGTCCTAGTGCTTGCAACCTGGTCCCAAAACTTTTGATACTTTGGCAACCCTTGAGCTACCGAAGATGTCTTAAATCTACTGATTGCCATTGTATCTCCTATTAGTTTTCTGAACCGTATGCGTGGAATGAAAGAGTTGCTGATGATGCGTAAACCGTTACGACATCTGTTGCAGCAAGAGTAAGTCCAAGTGTTAATGCTGTTGTATCGTTTGCTGCAATAGCAATGTCATATGCTACGTAGTGAACGGCAGCAAGTGTTGCTCCTGCTGGACGTACAGCAATACGATATGAAGCAGCAGATGCTGCTTGGTTACAAATTGTGATTGTTGAAATTACAGATGCAGACGATGCTGGTACTGTATAAAGAGTTGTTGCTGTTGTGGCAGAAGGGTTAACTTGTGCCAAGACTTTGTATGCCATTATTTATGCTCCCATAAGTAGAAAAGGGTCTAAGCCACCAGAACCTGCTTCCGATGCTTTTGCTAGCGGAATGCCACCAGCGGTAACACCATCGTGTACGACGATGGTGTCCTTGTCGGTATCGACCGTAATCTCACCGACCAAGCCTGTAAATGCCGAGTGTTGTGCCGTTGTTCCTCGACGTAGTTGTAGTGCAAATGCTGGCATCTTATGCTCCCATCAATAAGAAGATTTGCGGTAGTGGGTCTGTAACGATGGCTGCCCATGATGCGGTCGAACCATTGGTTGTCAAATACTTTCCTGCATTACCAGTCTGACTTGGAAGACTGATTGGTGCTGGTTGCCAAGAAACTCCAGCCGTGGTTGTTGAGGTTGCAGTAAGAAGATATCCATCAGTTCCAACGGCTAATCTGTTTACCGTGTCATCTGCGACACCAACAAGTAGGTCACCCTTAGCGTTAATAAGAGTTCCAGAAACTGCTGAGGCTACAACGATTGCTGCCTGGTTAGCAGAGTTAGCTGCTGATGTAGCACTGGTTGCTGCACTTGATGCAGATGTAGCAGCGCTAGTTGCGCTGGTTGCTGCAGCCTGAGCGTGATACTTGGCTGAGTATTCTCCACCAGCTACTGGTGTTCCAAGTTGTGTTGCCCAGTTCTGTGCAGAAATATCAGATGCTTCAGCACTTGATGCGCTGGTCGCAGCAGATGCTGCTGACGTAGCAGCAGCTGTAGCAGATGCTTGAGCAGATGCAGTTAATGTTGCAACGTTAAGATAAGTAGTTGTAGTTGTATCTGCTTCGGTAATTGTTCCAAGGTCACGCAAGATACCAGAACCAGTAAGACCAGTTACAGATACAAAACTTGCTGCAGCAGAAGATGCTGATGTGCTTGCAGCGGTTGCACTTGCAGCAGCGCTTGCTGCAGAAGTTGCAGCAGCAGTAGCTGAGTTTGCAGCGCTAGTAGCAGATGTCGCAGCAGCGGTAGCGAATGATGCAATCGATGCTACAGAGTTTGCTGCAGCGGTTGCTGAGTTAGCAGCAGATGTTGCGCTAGTTGCAGCAGCAGTAGCACTGTTGGCTGCAGAAGTTGCACTTGTTGCAGCAGAAGCAGCGCTTGTGGCTGCTGCTGTTTGTGATGCCAACGCTGAAGCAGCTGAGGTTGCAGCAGCGGTAACCGATGCCAACATGGTGCTGGCTGATGTCGCTGCACTAGCAGCACTTGTTGCTGCAGCGGTTTGGCTAGCAAGAGCAGAGGCAGCGGAAGTCGCTGCTGCAGTTGCGCTATTAGATGCGCTGGTTGCTGAGGTTGCTGCTGCAGATGCGGATAACGCAGCAGATGCTGCGCTTCCTGCTGCTGCGGTAGCAGAACTTGCTGCTGCTGTTACCTGAGCATCGGCAAAATCTTTACGTACAGCATCGCTAGATGATGTAGGTGTTGCCAAGTTTGTAATCTTGAATCCACCAGCGTTAAGGTCTGTTGCTAATGTTGCTGTGTTAAGAGTCTTGTTTGTAAGTGTCTGTGCTCCGCCAGTGCCAACGACATCTCCAGTTACGCCGTGAGCATTAGTTGCAACCTCATGTGAGCGAGACTCAGCGAAGTCACGAGCAGATACACCGTGTTCTACGGTTGCTCCTACGGAGTGAGCCTTGGCTGTGCTTCCATCTTCACCACGAGTGACAGTATAGGAAGAACCAACCAGACCAGTGACAGTTACGATTTCTTCGTTTGCTGAATCCTTTTCAAGAATCAAGGTAAACGGATACTGAGATGGAAGACCAGATGGAGCAGCAAGCAAAATGCTTGCGCTTGATGAATCAATAGAACTTGATAGCGTTGTCTTAGCAGCGGTGGAGCTGTAATAACGTGATGGTGATGGCATTCGTTACCTCGTATACTGGATGATGTTTAGGAAGTTTGCCTGCTGCTTTGCGATTTCCTCCGCCAAGCGAACAGTGTAAAGCTGGAAAATATACTTAGCAGCGTTGGTTGATGTACCAGGTGCGACTGGCTGGTCAAGTGCATCTGCAGATACAGATACTGCGGTAACCTTTCCTGCATCTACTGTTGACAGTAGACGATACATAGCGCCAAGGCGGACTACATCTTCGCAAGAAGATGGCAGACCGCTAACGCTTAAATCTTGGTTGTCTGTAATAACTGTTGGGAACTTTGTATACTGAACTCGTACATCACGACCAGGCATAGGTGTCTCTTTAAGAACCAATGCTTGCTTGGTAGTTCCTGTTGTGGCATCGTAGTAGTTTGTATCTAGTCGCCAGTTCTTGATTATCTGCCATACACCTGTTGAATCTGGCACATCCCATGAGATACCAGTGATGTCTTCTAATGCATCTGGCATGATGTATGAATAGTCAGACCCATTGAACTGGAATGTTTCATTGGCGATAACAGGGAAGTTCATTCCCTTAATTGTTTCTAGGATAGCCCGCTTGACCTGAGTCTTTGGGAACAGTGGGTTGTTTCGAGCAACCGACCCTGCGATGTGGCTTGTTGCTGTAGTACCACGCCAGCCACGACCTACTGGGTTACCAGCAACACCGAGTACCTGAATAGTACCGCTGTCCTTGATTGACTTCTTTACGTAGATTAACTCTTCGTCAATCTCAATGATGCCCTTGCTAAGAGATGTTGCATCATCGATTGCAATAGTTAAATCGTCAGAGTCAATAGAGCTAGTAATGACAGTAACGGATTCCTGGTTCTTTACATAGGAACCTACTTCGGCAATGGTCTGTTCGACCAACTGGTTTAATGTTGCCATTACGCTTTCGCTGCCCTTCCAGTAGCTTCAGAAACCCTTACGGCTTTCTGGATATCTTTCATTCTTGTTGATGCTGGTTGTATCCCAAGTTTGCGGGCATCACGATAAGCGGTTAATTCTTTTTCGTTCTTCTTAAGAACTCCGCTAACTTGCTCGTTGCCAATACTTAGATTTGCTGCACGAGCACACTCGCCCCAGTTTGCGTGGTCTTGTGTTTTGCAGCCACTTCTACACTTCGACAATGTAATCTCCATAACCCGCAGCAGTTAACTCTGCTGCCTCAGCATCTGTAATTGGATTGTCGTATCCACCACGAAGAACCTTGTCATAATCGGCAAGGCTTGAATCTTGAGGAGATACAATTGTCTTCCAGGTTCCGTTGTCTTTGACAACAGTTTTTCCCCATGGGTATGAAACAAACCATAGGTCGTTAGCCAACCCAAGCTTTATCTTCATAGTTGGTCCACGGAAAATCTTTGCCATTACCACTTCACCTTGTCTGCCCAGTAGGCTGCCGACATGACACCCTTGTTAATGTTCTTTGCATGACGTGCCTTGAAACTCTGGCGACGTTGACGATATGACTTTGTCTCGCCAGCTTTTTCTGGTGAACCACTTACGCCTTGCTGACCAAAGCGAATGGTCTTTACCTGTGAGCCAGATTTGGCTACAACAACGTGAGACTTCTTTGGATGATTGGGCGTACGCTTTGGCTTATTGAAACCAGATACACCTGCTCGCTTTAGTCTTGGGTCCATTTACTTCTTCTTTGCTGCTCTCATGTTGTCAACGAGGTTTGGATATTTACGTCCTGCTGCTTTAGCAGCAGCCTTGGCTGATGCCTTCTGTGCAGCAGTTAAAGGCTTAGATACCTTCTTTGGGTTTGGCTTATCCCAAACCTGCTTCTTCTTTGGCATTACTTCTTTTTTGCCTTCTTGACTACTGGCTTCTTAACCATCTTCTTGCCAGTCTTCATTGCTTCCATCTTTGCCATTGCCATACCCTTAGCGGTGTATGCGAATTCTTTCTTTCCAACTTTAGGCATCTTCAATATCCTCATCTAAAAAATCTATGGTTTCTAATTCAAGTTCAGGAAGTTGGCGCATTAATAATTCCCACGCTTCGCCTTCTGTAAATCCTGCATTCTTGTACTCTGTATACAGCTCATGTGCTTGGACGGCATGATGCTTGAGAGGTGTCAAGAAGCTTACGTCTGGTTCTGGTTTTTTCTTTGGCATATCTTCCTTAGGTAGAAGGGGGAGGTTGCCCTCCCCCTTCCGTCAAAGTTACGCTGTTGCGATGCTTGACTTGGTCTGGATGACGTAACGTGCTTCCTTGCGGTAGACGTTCCATCCGAGAAGACCCTTCCAACCCGCTGGGCGGAAGCGCATCAACTTATCTGTAACTGGACCGATAACAGTCTTTGGCTCGTATGAAACAGCCTCAACAAGAGCCTGCTTTCCAAGGATTACAGTTGCGTAAACCTTAGATGTTCCTGAACCTGAGATTGCCTCAGCACGTGGTGTTTCGATATAACGAACCTGGTCGAAGATACCGATTTCACCATTCCAGAGGTTAGCTACGCCAGCCTCTGTGTATGTGTGTGGGAGCTGCCATGAAACGTTACCTGCAGATGCTGCTTCTGAACGAAGGTCGAAAGATACATCTGGGTGGATAAGCGCTGTATAGAAGCCACCATCACGTGGCTGAACAGATGCACCACGAAGCTTAGCAACTGCCTTGCGAGCAAGTGCTGAAGAGATGTATGGTGCTGTTGTGCTTGAAGAAACGTTCTCACCGTTGAGTACAGTCTCATCGGCTGAAGTTGTTCCTGTGAAGCGACCTGTTGCTAGTCCTGTTAGCTTTGCCCATACAAGTGCATCCAATGAATCGCGCATGTTGAATGCGAGCATGTCTGCAACTGCTGGGTCTACAGCTGAAAGTGACTCAAGAGCCAAACGCTCTGTTGTGATAACTGCGTTGCCGTATTCATCAACAACAACATTGACCTTGTCAGTGTTGTTGAGTGTTACTGCATCTGGGTCTTGTGTCTGAGTTAGTGCTGTTGTAGCACGTGATAGGTCCTTGTAGACCTGGAATACCACAGTGTTACCTGGGTTTGTGACATCGACTGGGCGCTTGTCCGCGAACTTGCGGAACATTGGCTCAGAGCGAAGGTTGAACTCGATGAACTTGTCATACGAGGTCTGAATCAAGTTCGACATCGTTGATGTCGTAGTTGATGTTGCTGGTGTAGTAGGCATGATTTCCTTCTATTAGGGTTGAATGTGGACTATCAGCCCTTGAGTAGTGCCTTCAACTCATCTGGCGAACCAGCATTTGCAATACGAGATTGCAAGTCCTGACCGACATATGGGTCAAACTGACCATCTTCAAAGTCTGACATTTGCTCATATGCTTGAGCATCTGGGGAGGCTTCCCCTCCCTCTTCAACGGCTTCAATACCAAAGGCATCACCGTATTCATTTAGCCATTCAGCTACTGCATCAGGGTCGGCTTCGACTTCTGATGGAATGAACTGAGCGATTTTTGCATTTAGTCCGAATGACTCTAGGATTTCTCCGACTGATGCTTCATGACTATATGTCGTGAATTCCTCAATAAGCGAATCTCTTTCCTTCAATTGTTTCTGAAGTCCGTCGATTTGCTTACGAAGTTTCTTCACTAGACCAGTGTCATTGAAGTCGTCTTCGTCGTCTTCGATATCGTATTCGTAGTTTTCTGCCATTGCTTTTTCTCCCTTTTAGTTGGTTGACCCTCATCGGGTTTGCACCACACGTACTCCTTACCAGGGGTAGTAATTCGTAGACGTGATGACTTCCAGACTGATACACACTTCAGGGCTGGACGGTCTGAAGCGGAACCTAGTTAAACGTCGTCTCTGGTAGCGCGACCAAGAGATGTCTTATCAATTGCACTGCGGGTAGCAAACTTTGCTCGCTCTTTAGAAGCGAGCTTCTTTGTCTTGATACCAACTTCAGTACCACCTGCAAGACCGAGTGCCTCACGAGCCAAGTCTTCCTGACCAGCGCTTTCGCCATAAAGACCAAGTAATCTCTTGTAGTCTTCTTGCTGACGTGCTGCTCCTTGGAATGCTTGTTCTGCCATAGAGCCCTTGCCTGCTGAGTAAATCTCTTCGGCAAATCCCTTGGTTGCACTCATACCTGCACGACCCGCTGCTCCACCAATTTCGGCTGCGCCGTAAATCTTCTTGGCTTCTTCAGTGGTGTACTGATAACGTGAATTGAGAACGTTGAATGCCTTATCCTTATCAAGAAGATAAGCGGTAAGGTCACCTGTAGTCATGCCGTAATATTCCTTTAGGGCATTGACTATGTTTGCATCGGCGTTGTTAAGCGCACTCTGTGCAATATTAACTCGCTCTACCAGCTCAGCGTTGCTGATGCTGTTGGAGATTAAGTTAGTAAAATCATCTTGTGTATCGTAGAAACCAACTGGCAATCCAGCATTCTGTAGGATTTCTTTGTAGCCAGCCTCGGTAGCGATATACTCTTTAGGTGTAAGTAGGCGGTCACCAGGCAATCCCTTGCCTTCTGCCATACGCTTCTTGATTACTTCGTTAGCAGCAAACCGTGTCTTATATGCTTCACTTGAGTAGATGCTGTTAAGAATCTGCTCATCGGTTGGCATGATGTTCTCGTCGTATACTTTGTCGATAGCATCTGTTAATGACTTGATAAAATCAGAACCAAGACCAGTATTCTCGAACATCTTCATTACGGCATCTTTAGCGCCAAAGTCTTTATAGGTATCTACAACCTTGCCGTCTGTACCATCAGACATAACCTGAACAGTCTCAACTACGCCACCTGTTTTACGTACTGTACGTACGCCAACAACCTTTGGCTTAGCAGCCTCGGCTGCTTGTGCAGCCAATAGGTCAGCATTTTGCTGAGCAAGCTTTGCAATCTGGTCAAGTATTGCATTTAATGCAGCGTTGTCTACAGATGCTGGCTGTGTAGTTGTTGGTGTGGTAGTGGTTGGAGTTGTTGTTGTGGGTGTAGTTGTTGTTGGGGTAGTTGTAGTCGGCGTAGTGGTTGTAGGCTCTGTGGTTGTAGGCTCTGTCGTGGTAGGAGCAGTAGTAGCAGGTGCTGTTGTAGCAGGTGCTGTTGTTGCTGCCTTTGTTGCCTTAACCGCTGGCTCAAGAATAATCTTTGTGTTAGAAAAGATTGTGCTTCCACCGTTGTACTTAGGGTTGCTTGTCAACTGTGGGTTGATAGCAAGAAGTTCCTTGGTGGTCATGCCGTTCGCTGCAGCGATTTCACTTACTGTATCGCCAGGCTTTACACGGTATGTTACTGCTGGCTTAGCAGCACTACCTGCCTGACCAAATGGTGTGGCAGTTGCAGCAGCCTCACGCATAGCAGCAGCCTTAGCCTGCTCGTCAACAGTGTACTGAGATACAGCTTGCTTTAGTGGAACTGAGTCCATCCAATCATCATATGCAGCCATGTGTTACCCCAGGAATCCAAAGTCTTGAAGAATGCGGTTTGCGATTCTTGTCTTTTCTTCTTTTGCATTTTGAGTGGTATCCCACTTTGCGCTACGACGAGCCAACTTCTTGGCATCGTATAGATTGATAGGCTGAACATTGCCTTTCTCATCTGTTACGTTGAGCGCACGTTGTACATACTCATCATTAAGGTCAATTGAATTAACGTCTGTCTCCCAGACATCAGCCATGGCGTTAAGCCATGGGTCTGCTGCTTGACGAAGTGTTTGACCTTGGTCAATAAGGTTAGCCAATCCAGGAGCAAATGATTTTGCTCGTGCTTGTAGTTGGTCATCAACCTGCTCTGGCTTTAATGTTCCAGCAACTAGACCTTTCATGCTGGCTTCAAACCACTTTGTAAATCCAGCGTTAGACATGGTTCTGTCATATCCGTAGTCCCACGCTTGCTTATACAAACTCTGTGCAAGTGTTTCCATATTGCCACTTAGCTTGGTATATACGACTTTATCTTTAGTGCCAACCTTGCCAGTCTGCGTAAAGTCAATGGCATCAGCCATAAGCTGGTTTAGATAGTTAGCATCGTAACTAATAACCTTACCATTCTGGATGATAGATGATTTCATCATCTGCTCAGCATAAGTAATGGCATCTGGTGCGGTTATCTTTAGACCATTTGCTGCAAACTTGCGTACGATTTCACTGGCATTTGCCTGTAAATCCGACTGGAATTGTGCAGGATTTGTCTGCTTTGTATATTCAAACTGGCGCTGCTTATCTGTCTGTGTGCGGAACCAGTCTGATTCTTTAATAATCTGCTCTTGCAAGAATGGGTCTGTCACCATTCCTTCGCCAGTCTTAGGGTCACCAAGAATCTTTTGAAGCGCTGCTTGCAGCGATGGGTCTGACTTTAGTACAGCAGCAGCAATCTTAAACTTAGACTCAAGCTCTGCCATAGAGAACTTGTCTTTTGTTTGTGCTGTAGTTGTGCTTAGCACTGGTGCTGTTACCACAGCAGTAGTTGCTGCAGGTGTTGATGTTGTCTTTGCGGTTGATGCTGTTGTAGACCCAGGCAAAACAATCTTCTGACCAGATTTAATAACGTTGACGTTCTTGATTGAAGGATTGGCTTTTGCGATAGCAGCAACAGTTGTGTTGTTTGCCTTAGCGATAGAGCTAATCGTATCGCCCTTCTTGACTGTAACTGTCTTCTGTGCCATTACTGAACCACCTTGCCAATTGCTGTACGGTCTGAACCGATTAGACCATCAATAATCTTTAGCACATTCTTTGCAGCAAATGATTCTGCGTAGTCAGGCATGCTGCGGGCAAAGTTCTGTGCAAACATAGTTGGGTCGAACCCAGTTTGCTGGGTTGCTGTTGTTACTGACTGGTCTACCCCACCCTTACCTGGTGAGGTAGTGGTGGTTCCTGTATATACGGAAGGTTCCTTCTTAGCCTTTTCGTTAACGGCTTTAAGGTACGCTGCAGTTTCAGCAGATGTAGCAGTACGACCGAGTTCTGATTCGAACGTTTTGGTTATATCTGCACCAGCGCCAGAAGGGCTGTACTGTGTGATAGTTGTCTGCTTAGACTTGGTTGTTCCGTACTTCTTTGTCTCTGTCTTGTCAGCAAAGTCGGTAGGATTCATTGAATTCAAGTACATCATTGGGTCGCCAGTAGAACCAGACCCAAGTGCTTGGGTCCAGTTAACTGCTTCATCCCAAACGTTCTGAATCTTGTCTTTGGCTACACCCATACGTGATGCAGTAGCAACAAAGTCATCGTAGTATTTACGAACTGCTGTACCTTTAGGTGCTCGTGCTGCTGTGTATTTGAACCAAGCCTTAGCCTGAGTGTCGCTAATACCAGAATCAGTAGGAATTCCAGGAAGGATAATTGGAGCGTAGTTCAACTCAGTATTGTTTACATTTTCCTGCAAACTCTTTATGTACTTCTTGTACTTAACTAACGCTGCCTTAAACTGCTTTTCTCCAGCAGCACCTGCTGGATAGTTCTCGCGTACTGGAGCTTCCATTATTTATTCACCACGAATTCTGTTTCTAGTTCTGGCATATTCTGTAACCATCGTGTGGAAAAGATTGCAAATTCCTCAGATGCTGTTTGAAGGAAGTTGTAATGGAACTGATTGAACTGCTGCTTTAGAATCAGCTTTCCTTTATCTGTTTCATTTGGTCTGTTGTAAGCCTTCTTGAACTGCTTTGCTCGTGCAGTCCAGTAGGCAATCTCTTCCCACTTAACGCTTCCTTGGTTGAGCGCATGCGCTCTCCACTTGGTGTCTTCTAGGATGACATCTATGGTTGGGATTAAACCCTCCCAGTAGTCTTTACGACCCTCATCGCGTTCATCAACCCAGCCTTTGAACTCATCTTCAACGTCCTGAACCATGTCATCAAACACTCGCTTGATACCGCTGGTTGCATAACGTGTCTCGTATGTAGAGCCAATGCCATACTCAGCCATTTTGGCATCACGCCAGTCAACAGCCTTTTGGTACTCAGCCCATCCACGTCGAGCTTCAACGCTACGCTTAAGCTCGTTAGATGTCTTCTGTTGGGTAATTGGATTGTTGAACTCACCAGGGAAGTTGAGCTTCTTGTAGATAGCTGCAACCTCTGTTGAGTAATCATCCGCACCGCTACCTGAACCAGCCAAATCTCCGTATCCAGAAGATAGCAATCCAGCGTACTTGGTGTTAAAGCGACCAATTGTTTCTAGCAATTGTGGATTCTTGCGAATCATCTTGAGGTCATTCAATGTTGTGGCTACGCCAGCAACATTCTTTTTATTAGAACCAACAAGAGCAAGTGAGTCAATGCCCCACTCGTCAATCATTATTTGCTGAGCAACTTGGTAGTCACCGTCAGCCATTTCAACAAGGTCTGCATAGTATGAAGTAGCAGCACGTGTTACTGGGTCAAAGCTTGCCGAGATAGGCGCAGAGAACTGCACGATTGCTCGGATAAACGCCATAACAGATGCAGAACGAGCAGCAGTCTTCATGCTAGGTGGGTTACCTACGCGACCGTTTCTATCCCATTCAGCATAGCCAACTTTGTAGTGTGTCATTACATCATCTACATATCTTTCGCTGGCTCCAGCGCGAATCTTTCCGCCGTCAAATAAAGCGTAGACAGCATCGTAAAGAGATTGCTGGTATCCAGAAAGCATTGCATTCTTAGTAGTCTCTAGTAGGTTAGACCCCTCAATTGGGTATCCTCCATAGAGGATGCTGCTTTCATAAACATCATCGCCTAAGAAATTACGTAGCGCCTCTGAGATTGTTTCACCATGAACACCCCATGGTGTGTTCTCCATGAAGCCATTCTTGATAAGTTCAGAAACTGTAATTCCACCGAAGAAAGATACTGATGGGTCGGCAACCATAAACTCTAGTTGCTTAGGGTTGAACCGTGTGCCACCACCACGCTCATCCATAAATGGCTTGAGCGCTTGGACTGCAGCACCACCGACTACTGGAATCTTTCCAACAAGGTCAGTAAAGTTACTTGATACTGGGTATCGAACTGTTACTGGAGTACCTTTAGGTACGTCAGATATCTTGCTGTAGGTGTTACCCTCTTTGTCCTCGTATGCTTCGTAGTTATCGAACGCTTGCTGGATACTGTTGTACCAGTAAGCATTCATTGGGTTACGAGCCATGAGGCGAAGTGCAACAAGCTGGCTGTTAAAGAATGCTAGCGGGAATGACATGGCATAACGTGCCACGTACATACCGTTGGTAAGACGACGTGAGGAATAAAGAGTTTCTTCTACGCGGGTAAGAGCCTTGCGGTAAGCAATCTGACGTAGTTCGTTATTGACTACAGAATCCTTAACATCAATCCCAGCACGTTCTGCTGCGTTGACCAAGTCCTTCATCTCTGCTCTTGTGTAAGACAAGAACAATGGGTTACGTACAAGTTTGTTTTCAGCTGCGGATAGAATCTTCCACGCTGTATCTGTTGCGCCACCCAACTTGACAAGACCACGCTCCATAGCGTTAAGGTCATTAAGTTTAATGTTTGGTCCATCAATAGATGGAAGCAAGTCAGTTCTACCTGCAAGCATTGCGTTGACTTCGTCTACGCTTACGTTGCGTTCAAGAATAATCTTGCGTAGGTCTGGGTCTGGATACATCTTGACAAGCTTGTCGCTTGTCTGTGTAATCCATGCAGCAAAGTCATCCTTGGTCATTTCTTTACCAAATCGTGACTGCATACGCAATCTATATTCTTTGCCTGCTGGTGAGTAGAGCCACTTGAGAATATCTGTTGGTGAGTCTCCACGCATCATCATGCCAAGAGGCATATTGATTTCGTTGCGAATCTGACGGTTGGCAATATGAGCCAAAGCATTCATGTATTCTGCTGTGTCCCTACGGTCAATCTTTACAAACCGTGTGCCATCTGCTTGCAGTCTACGAGAAATCTCTGACTGCATTGCGGTTGAGTAGAAGTTCTGTGCTGAGTCAACCTCTGACATGTAAGCACCAACACCACGAACGTTAGGGTCTGCAAGACCATCGATGGTGTACTTCTTACCGCTGGCGCTGATAATAACTTCTTTGTCTTTGCCCAGGCGCTTCTTGCCTTCTTTGCGAGCCTGCTTGCCAGTTTCAAAATCAACCCACTCTTTGCGGGTCTTTTGAATAAGTTTTGCGTATCCGTTGAGGATATCTGCAGAACGGTTTAGTTCAGCCTCCGCTGCAGCGATAGCGCTACGCGCCTCATACAAAGCATCATCTGCTGCATGTACAGCAGCCTGTGCATCTGGGTCACCCTGCTTACGTGCTGCTACCTTCAACGCTGATTCGCGCTGCTTAGCAGCTTGCTTAAGCGCAGCCTGTGCTGAATCCAAAGTATCCTGTGCTTTTTCCCAAGCAGCAACTTTATCTTCAATCTCTGACTTGTAACGCTCAACTTGGAACCTAGCATCCTTGGCTCGCTTACGAGCCTGTGCTGCTGGTGTGCCAGGAATAAACCTTCTTAGTGATTCTTTGCTTAGGCTTGAATTGTAGACAATGTTATCCAACGCAGGTGCTGCGTTACGGATTAACTCCATTGACTCCAGTGCCATGCTGGCACGAGCCATTGGGTCAACAATTGAGTTCTTAGGAATGTAAGCAAGACGAATCAAGTTCAAGTTACTGAACACCATGTTGGCAAGGTCAAGTAATTGACCTGTGTTCATAAACGCCTTTGATACACGTGCTCCGTAATACTGGGCATCGGTAACCTTGGTTCCCTTGCCAGCCATACGGCGAGCGTTGTAGATTACTTCAATCTCAAGCTTGCGGAAGTCCAGCATTGGAATAGTCTGCGCTTCGTTTGCTACAGATATAAAGTTCTGTACGTTAATCGAGCCGTCTTCGTCTGGAATCCAACCATTTTTTGCGGCATATTGCTTAATGGTTGCTCGATTTTCTGCTGTTTTTGAACGCCACTTGGTGATTTCCTTGACGGCATCGGCTGCTGAACGAATATCCTGCAAGTCGCTAACGCCATATGCTTTGGCTAGGCGAATCATTACCTGCTCTTCAATACGACCAAGTGCGATAGCACGTTGGGTATCATCCTGTGCGTTGAGGAACTGCTCAACCATACGTCGCTTAAACTTAGCGCCTTCGGCTCCGCTAAGGAATTGAAGACGGTTAAGGTCTGACAACAAATCGCTTGATGCTTCAAACTTACGTGGGTTAGAAATATTAATATGACCCTGTGGGCGACCCGAACCAACCCATGCAATCGTACGGATTACTCTGTCGTAAGGCTTGCTCTGATAAACTTCGGTCTTCCAATTGCTTGAGCCGTCGTCACCGAACAACTTAAGGTCACCAAACTGTGCTTGCACAGCAAGCTTCTTTTTGGCTAGACCAATTTTTTCAAGCGCAGCAAAACGTCCTGGCTGCCATGATTCAATACCTACGCCTCGTGGTACGTTAGTTGCGAACTCCTCAAGAGCTCTAGCAAAGTTTGGGTCTGATGCTTTCTTTGCATCGACTAGTCGCTGGAAGCGAGCTTCCAACTTTGGTGACAACATGTCTGTTCCGATATTGGAAAAGTCTGCAATAGGTGTTGTCTTGTCAAAACCGTAGTCATCGATATGGTCTGCATCAAGCGGATTCTTTGCAAAGAATCGGTCGAATGCAAGCTTATCTCCGCGTTCTGCTAGCAGGTAATCTGCTACGTCGCGGTGGTTATCCAATCGTGAAATAATTGTTGCCGTACGGTATGGGTTAGATGTCTCGCTGATAAGTGGGTTAGCAGCAAGTGCTGACACATCACGTGTATTAACAGCATCATCTACAAGGACACTAAGACCTGTACGTGTACGTGCTTCTGGAACTACGCCCGCTTCAACCTCATTAACAATATCGTTGAGGTCGTTACGAAACTTATTCATGTCAGCGCCAGTGACAATCTTCTTTGGTCCAATTGCCTTCTTCGCGCCTGCGCGAATGACAGTTCCTGCACCTTTAGTACCCAAAGCAGCCAATGCTAGGTCAGTGCCACCAGATGCAAACACACCAAACCATTCATCACGGAATGCTTTGTCGCGTTGCTTGTCATCAAACACGTTGAAATCTTCGTTAAGAAATGTTGGGTTTGTAATTGGTCCAAGAACAGGTGATACTTGCTGGGCAACTGTAGTTGCCAAAGCCTGACCCATGGAAATCTTCTTAGCCTGCTTTTTAGCAAACCTAAAGTTTTCTACAATGTTCTTGCCTTTACCCTGACGTGCTGCTTCTGCTGTAAGCAGACCAGTAGATACGCCTTGAGTTAGTGGCTGTATAACTCTTTCGCCAAGATTCTCCAGTATTCTCATAGCTGGATTAACAACAAACTTACCAAGCACTGGTATTTTGCCAGCGGATTCGATTGTGCTTGCTACCTTAGGTACAACAGCTTCTTCAATCTTTCCGACTTTGGTATTGTCAAACTGGTTTTTCTTAAACCCATCTACCTTTGATGGAGGAGTCGAAGTAGGCTGGTCAGTATAACGTGGGTTATTCCACCATTCCGTCATTGACAACTGGCTCAGCCTCCTTCGTACTTGTTAATTCCTCTAGCAAAGCTAAGCGGTCGTCATCTGTTGGGAATTTCATTTTTGCAATATCCCAAGCGACAGGAGCTAAATCAAATCCAAGGTACTCAAGGTTCTCTTCGAACTTCTTGAGAATCTTCATCCTGTTTGACTCCTCAGATATTTAACGAACGCTTTCATTGTTCCGCTTGACTGCGGTGAGTCTGCATACTGCATCATCAACGGCATGTACTTAGACAGTTTGTCAAGGTCTTCTAACGTAACATCTGTTGGTGTCTTAAGACCCAACACTTCACGACCTGCACCTGGACCTGCATCGACACCTGCTGTAACAGGTTCGTCTGGTCTACGTGTAGGTGCTCCTAGCGGAACAACATCCGCCATTGGGTTAGCTGTCTTAGCCATTGGTGCGCCTGCTTGTTCTGCCTGAAATTGCTTTTGCTCTCCGTAGGCAGCATTTGGAAGTTGCTTTGGAGCCTGTCGGTCAGTTCTTTTTGAGAACGGACCTGGACCCGAAGGCTGCATCATTGACATTGTTTACCCTACTTCTTTGGAATGTTTACCTTAGTTCCTGACCAAATCATGCTTCCCTGCTTGTACTTAGGGTTGGTCGTAAACTTCTTATTTGCTTTACGAATCTCTGAAAGAGATACGCCAGATGCCTTAGCAATTGCACTAAGTGTGTCACCTGACTTAACGGTGTATGTGCTGCCAGGTGTTGCTTTGATGGTTGAACCACCTGCACCTGTAGTTGCACTTGACTTACCGCCAGTTACTCCTCCTGCTGCTGCACCTGCAGTTGCGCCCTTAATTACTGGACGAGTCTTAGAACCCTTCTTGTAAGCAGCGGTTCCTGGTACTAGGCTTTCGCCATTAGGACCATAACGCAATCCCTTATTGGTCTTGGCTTGTGCTGCAGCCTTCTTCTTAATCTTTGTGTTAAGTTCGTCCATACGTTCACGACGTGTTTGACCAACTGCACCCATTGTCAAAAGGCTAGCAAGGTTACTTGCTTGAGTTGCCATACCTTCTTTAGCTGACATCTTCTTGTTGCCAAGCTTTGCCTTTAGTCTGTCAATCTCTGCAAGGTCTTTATTAGTAGAACCCTTAGCCAGTGATACAACTTCACCAGCGACAACTAGCGGAACAAACTTACCGCCAACTTTTCTAAGCAGTCCTTTTTTCTTAACGACGGTATCGCTACCTGGGATTGCCTTAACTGTTGATGTCTTTACTACTGGCTTTGCTTTAGAAACAACTTCACCCTTTGGACGGATTGCTACTTCCTTAGACCCTGAAAGCTTGCCTTGCTTAATAAGCTTTTCACGTGTCTTGGAAATGTAGTCATCTTCCATCTTGGTAAGTGATGCGTCTGTTGGACGTGTTACCTTCGGTGTAGAAACTTTCTTAGATGAAGACTTAGATGCTGCCTTCTTCTTTGGTGCTGCTTTTTTAACAGCAGGCTTTGTCGTTGGTTCTGCTACAGTGGCAGACTTCGGAGTTGCAGGAGCAGATGGCTTCGATGGTGCTGCTTTCTTTGCAGCAGACTTCTTGACTACCTTCTTCTTTGGTGCAGATTTCTTTTCTCCTGACATGATTTCCTCAGCACGTGCCTTGGATACAACCTTGCCATTCTCTACAAGAGATGGACCTTTTGCCGATACGGCTGCCTTCTTTGCTGTCTTAGGCTTTGGTGTAGTACGACCGCCTGCCTTAGTTTCACGCATTGCTAGTTCTGTGGCAGATGCTTTCTTTCCACCGTATTCACCGAATTCGGTACGCATCTTTTCACGGAATGCTTCACGTGCCTTAGCCTGATTTGCTTCATAATCAGCCTTGCTGAGATAAGCATTCTTGCCGAGGTCTGCCTTAGCAGTATCCTTCATTTCCTTCAACGCCATCTTGTCTTCGGCGCTAATTTTAATCTTAGGGTCTATACGAGAAGCCTTGACTTTTCCTGGGAATGCTGCTTTAGCAGCAGGTTTGGCAGCCTGTTTTGCCTGCCGATACTTTCGAGTGGTCTTGCCTTTTTTGGCTGCCATAGTTATCCTTTACTTAAAGTCAGTTAAGCTTTACTTAAGCTTGTTCTTGTTGCCCTTGATGCCCTTAGGTGTAGTTCCCTTTTGGACTTGACCCATTCCTACGCCCTTGCCACCGTTCTTCTTGCCCTGGTGTCCTGGGTGTACTGGAGCCTTTGCTGGCTTTCCTTGCTTTCCGAACATTTTTTCTCCTTAGTTATGCTGGTATTTGACGAGTTACTCGACCTGATAAGACTGGGTTTCCAGAACCTGTTAGACCTGCAAGAAGTTCTTGCATTGCTGGTCTACCTTGCGGTGCTTGTGGCATTTCGCCACCCATCTCAGCGCCTGGCTCAGCAGGTGCTGGCATTCCAGGTTGTGCTTCAGGTTGTGTTGGTGCTGGTTCTGGCTTGAACGCTTTGGCAACCGCATCTTCTAGCGGTGTACCCTTCTTACGTTCGTCAATAACTGCAGCCATCTTTTCAACAATCTTCATTGGGTCTTGTCCTTGCATTACCATTTGAGGTATTGCCTGTGCAATTGCAGATACAGAAGCCTTTAGGCTGTCACGCATCTCTTCAATGTCGATTGCTCGCTCTTCTTCTCCAGCATTGAGCGAAATCGGTAGGTTTCTACGTAGCATGCCACGTGAAATAAGCTTGTCACCACGAGCCTGTAGTCCCCAGACAAGGGCTCGGTTAGGGTCTAGCCCTGCCATTAGTCCATATTCGACTGTAACTCCGTAGTTACCGTTGATATCAACTGCTGGCTTGTACTTTAACTTGTAAGGTACGCCGTTTGCAGTGGCAGATACCTCACGAGTTACGTCATTAAAATATGCTTGGTCTGTTGCGAAGGCAATTGAGATAGCCTGACCAATAGCTTCTCCCAATACAGACTGAATAATTTTAATCTGTGAGTCGAAACCTGCCATAAGTGCCTTGACACCCTGACCTGTAACGATAGAACCTTCTGATTGTCCAGCACGAGCTTGAGGAAAGCGAGTGCCTAACTTCATTTCGTCTGCTAAAACATTGTTTTCCGCAAAAGCGAACTGAGGTACGTCCAGATTGACACGACGAATCTTCTCAGGGGAGTTAGAACGTATAACTGAATCAGGACCAACGGAAAGCTGAGTAACGTCAGTAGGCAAAGCAAGAGGAGCTTCAACAGACTTCTGGACAGCCTCCATAGTAAGGAGCGCCAAACGGGCTTTGGCTGCATAAACAGGTAGTACGTCATCGAACGAACCGCGTACTTCTCCATCGAGAGAAGGGCGCTGAGCAATCGCAACTGGGACTCGACCGATTTTGTTTGCTGTTTGTGCAAGTACGACTCCCCCACGTTCTGGAATAAACATAACTGTCTGCTTCTTGTCAGTCCAACGGACTACTTCAAGAAGTTGATTGGTATCTCCACGTGAAAATGCACCTGTTTGCAAGATAGCATCTGCGTGTTCTGGGAAGTGTGCTGCTAAATCTCCAGCTTTACGATAATAAGAACGTGCATAGACTTGGACTTCACCAAATCTATCAACGTCGTAGTACGCACCCATAGAGTTTTCAACATGGATATGCGGTCTTTTTTCTTTGAAGTTAGGTTCTACACGGAATACACAGAATCCGTATGTACCCAACTGGTCTGCGCCACGCAGTAGTTCCGTACCTAGACGAGAAGATGCTACGTAATAGTTAGCAATCTTGGTTCTCTTGTCAGCCTTGGTACGCTGGTTATCGTCTAATGACGAATCGCCAGCAGCAGTAATGGTAGGTAGAACACCAGCTTGCTCAGATACATCACGAGCTACAACGTCAATGAGGTTAGCAATGATTGGTCGTGACCATGTTCCCTCTGGGAACAAGCCTTTGAATACCTGGTCTGCTTGACCAGCACGAACCAAGGCAACCTCGCGCATGCGCTTATCGCGCTCGGAGTTTCGAGTTTTTAATTGCTCGAATGCTTGTACAAGTTCTTTCATCGATTCACAATCTCGCTATTCGCTGCGCTGCAGCTAAGTCATCTAAGTTGATGATGTACCTTGATTCAATCTCTGACTGAGGTGTGAATTCATTCTTGAGGAAGTTCGGTACATTTGCTGAAGTAAGTAGAACGTCGCGGGCTACGATTTCACAGAACCAGAGTGCCATCACAGCATCCATCTTTAATCGCTTGCCTTGTACTCCTGGTTGCCAGGTTACAAGTTGTTCTACTAGCTTTTTAATATGTTCATTTCTTGAAGAGTCAGGCAGTTCAATCATGTTGTCGCCTGCATGTTTCAAGTTGTTATTGTTGCCGTCTCGCTTAATGACGGTTCCAAATAACGGAGCCAGAGAGGCTACGCCGAACTCTGGGTCTTGCTTATTATTACCAGTGTAATGTGGTCGGTAATTAATTCCGCGAGTGGAGAGGAAGTTTCTGATTTCCTCGTCTTGAGTCAAGAAAAGCTGAAAAGCGTTTGACTCAACAATGACAGTATGCGGTTTGTAAGCATCTGTCCATTCTCTAATCAAGGAGCGAATTGCTGCAGGTGTGGGGCTGCTCATGACGTGAACGTCCATGACATAGCGCTTGTGTGTTCTGCGGTCGACTGCGTAAGCAACTGCTGCGGTGTCACCAGACATCGCGGGCTACAATCTCACAGAACCAGAGCGCCATAACAGCGTCCATCTTTAATCGCTTGCCCTGAACTCCTGGTTGCCAAACAACCAGTTGCTCTATCAACTTCTTTACGTGCTCATTACGTGAAGAGTCTGGCAATTCAATCATGTTATCGCCAGCATGCTTTAAGTTGTTATTGTTGCCGTCACGTTTAATAACGGTTCCAAACAACGGAGCCAGAGAAGCTACACCAAACTCTGGGTCTTGTTTATTATTACCTGTGTAGTGTGGGCGGTAGTTAATACCGCGAGTAGACAAGAAGTTTCTAATCTCCTCGTCCTGTGTCAAGAAAAGCTGAAATGCGTTGGACTCAACTATGACAGTATGAGGCTTGTAGGCATCCG
>JACCDO010710134.1_pt1 | contig 41966 bp, 43 predicted proteins | sample 7446101 | NCBI WGS metagenome assembly JACCDO01 (sample SAMN15323440, study PRJNA562643) | freshwater metagenome | isolation source: river surface water | place: USA:Blue River Watershed | collected 2017-08-16 | reverse complement strand
GGTACACGATTATAACGCCACAAGTAATTATGTATCTTAGGATTGTATCCTACGGGACAATAATCCATAAGCTCTGTCTTGTAGATTTTATAACGTGGCTGTTCGCTACCTAAAGCACGAGCGGATACTGCAATAAGCCGTCCTTCTTTGTTATAGATAGGAATAGTAATACGCTGATTATAAATATCAAAACCAATATCGTGCGCATGTAAAACACGTGGGTCAAAGCCTTCATCGATCCAAGGCTGTGGCTCAAAGTCCCAAGCGTATAAAATCATCTCATCTAAAAGATGTTCTTCTACTCTTGTCGGGTGTTTGTACGCAGGCTTATATTCTGAGAACAATGATACCAAATCGGGAGGCGCTTTCTTCCAACGTAAAGCGGTTTCAAGCGTTCCCTTTGCACCACAAGAAAAGCAAATAAAAACCTTCTTTTCCAAGTCTAGGTGGCACGATGGATTACTATCATTATGATCGGGGCTGGGGCACTTAATAAAAACATTGTTATTTGTTGACGCCTTATACTGCCCAAAGTATTCAGCGACAATTTCCCGTATATCCATTTAGATATCTCCGTCTGCACTGCCTGGTAATGTAGGTAACGATGGTGTTGCTTGTGCGGATTGTGGCTGTCTTCTTCTTCGGTATTCCTTTTGTTCGGGTTGAATGTTGTTTGACACTTGCGCAACGGATCCGTTGTCGGCCAAGTTCATAAGTGTTCTAACTTGATCTCTTGTAAGGTTGATTTGGTGTAAGCCGAAATCCACTACGGGTACAAAGTTTACGGTGAAGCTGTCCACCTTTGACTCACGCATAGCGGGAAGCGTAACAAGTACTTTCTCGCCTTGATTTGTCTCAATCTTTTGAACACGCATAACCATGTCTGCATCTTGAATAGCTCCCAAGCCAAACCCAACATCATCATAGCTGTCCATGTCTTCGCCAGGTTTACGCTTAACACCTTCTCTATTTGACTGCGTTGTTCCAATGATTGGTAGATTGTAGCGTGTTGCAAGCATCTTGAGATCTTGTGTAATATTGGCGATTGTTCTCCATGACATATCACGTGTTTTAGTACGGTCATCCGTCATTAAGTAAACACCGTCAATAAATACTAGATCGGGTTGAAACGCTTCAATCTCACTACGAATAGCATTACACCCGCCACCTAATGCTGATGAAGGTTTGACGCAACGTATGGCGCGATAGCGCTGGTGGTTAAGCCCTTGTTTAAGTTCTTCGATCTGTTCTTGATGAATTGAGTTTAGGTGCTCATACATTTGAGCACGCCCCTCTTCATCTAGTGCAGCGCGTACAACTTGGCCGTAATCTAGCCGACACATTCTAGCCAAAACACGTCTGTAAATTTGCTCATTGGGCATTTCATTACTGACTACAAGCGTTCTTGCATTTGCACGCTCAAACGGATGAACAACGCCAACCTCAAGCCCCATCCATGTTTTACCGGACTTGCTGGGGCCGTAAATAACATTAAAAGTCCCGGGAGCCATACCACCAGTGCCGTCATTCATGGGTGCCCAAGGAAAAGGAATGCCGTTAATACCGTTACCCTTTTGCATTAGTTCATATGACTCTTTAAAGCGTGGGATAGCGTCAGCTAAATCTAAACGATTACTGTCGGGGATTAAACCACTATTAAGCTCCTTTGCTATTGAATTTAGATGTTCGAGTGCTAGCTCAGGACCATAAGCACGTAATAAATCGTCTACTTCGATTACACACTTGCGTAGTGTACGAGTTGAGTAATCATCACGAAGCTCTTTAACCAAGTCCATCATAGACTCGTCAACATAGTCAAGTAGTTCAAGACCTGTATGTTTTGTAAGTTGTCTCTTCGTTGGCACTTCCCCCATTTGACCAGGCATTGAGCCGTATTCAAGTAGTTTTTTCCACGCAAGAGCGCACTTGGGATTAGTAAAATATTCAAGCCCAACACCTAGGGACTTTGCTTTACGAGGGCTCCCGTCTAGCATAATCTTAGATATTAGTTTGATTTCTAGGTCTCGCATCTAAATACTCCAACACTTGTGATTCTAAAAGATCACGAAAGCTAGTAATAGCTTTTGTTTTTTCATTTGTAAGCGGGATTGTGAAGGTTGCTGGAGTGCTTGATACATCTTTTGTACCAATTACGACTTCTACAATAAGCGTATCCGCTCTAAAAGTCATAGACGCAATCTTCAGTTTCAACCCTTCAACTGTTATGGGGTTTTTCACTTCTTATTATCGGCTTTCATTTGTCTGTAAATTTCACGAAATTCCATAATCGCAGTACGAGCCTCTTCGCCAGTGATTACACGTAAGATTTGCGCAGCATCCGCAATCGCATTTTCGGATTGATCAACTGTGACAGTCACACTTACCATGCAAGAAACGCCATCGCCATAGTTCTTATCGCTGAGTTCGCTTGACATACTTAGCTTAGCTAAGCCGTCGCCAATTAAATGTTTCATAACCAAACTCCTTGGTTTTGTGTAGACATGAAGATTACCCCCAAACTTGAGTGTAATGCTTACTGTGATCGAATGATCTTGTTGTTTGTATTCCATAGCTATCTCCTTTATACGCATCCGTATAAACTATTATCACTTATTCGTCTGAGTCCTCAGCATCTCCCGAATTAACATCTTTTACGACAACGGTAACGCCTGTAACTCTTTCAAGACTTTTGTAAAGTTTCTTCTGTTTTGCGTCCATGGCCTTTAAATCAATCGTTGTCTTACAAATTGGAGATGGAAGCCCCTCACGCTCAAAGATTGCATGAACTTCTGGTACGCTGTAAGGCATCTCTTTTGTATAGCGTGCGATTGCGACAAAATTCCCATTCTTAATTGAATCTGATTTATCAAGACCCCTTGCCAAATCATCCTGAAAGTGTTCGTAAGCTTCTCGTCTAAATCTGGTTTTTTCCGCTTCAACTTCGGCTTTTAATTGATCATTTAAAAATGATAATTCATATAAACCCTCTTGAAATCGTGGTAACGCTTCTTGATAGTCTGCGTCATTTAAAAACTCACGAAGAATCCCTCCACTTAATAAAAAGTGGATTTCGTCAATCCTAGACTTAAGTTGTTCTACTTTAGTCATCTCTTTCTCCTATTATTTTATTGTATATTCTCCAAGTAGTCCTTACTGCATTGCAAAAGCTTGCAATTGCTCCGTTAGGGTCATCGTAATCACCAATACGCTCAGCATGCTTCCAATCGTACGTGTAAATTCCGCTGTACCTAACTTCGTCAGTAAGACGGCCTGGAATTGTGTAAGTGAAAAGCGAATCCGCCTTTCCGGTTTTTTGTGGTAAATCTTTATTACGCTTTAACAAGGAAGACACTGCAAACTTGCCACAAGCGAGTGTAATAATTGGGTCAATTTCATAAACCGTTTCGAGAAGCCTATCTCTACACGCTTTGATCTGAGATTGTTTGGGATCTCGACCTTCCCCTGCATTATCACCTGATTGAATTTCGGATCTACAAGCAACGGAGTCCGTAATATATGCGGTGTCTAGTAGAACTTGTCTGGCTTCGTCTTGATTGACTCTGCCATACATTTTTTCTTCTTTTATTACAATTTCATAAAACACACGTACAAGTAGGTCTATGTCGGGTGTATCATGCGTGCCTATACGGTTCTCCTCGCTTGTAGGCATATCTTTTACAATAAGTATTCTAGCCTTTGGATTTCCCGTCCCGTATATTAAATTTTTTCTAGTGCAATGCAACTCGCACTTTTTACAATCGGACGGGGTGTTTGTAGCGGATGCAACTCCACTAATCAAAAGCGACTGTTCCCGCTGATAAGGATTGGATAAGTTTACCGACATCGGTTTCTTCATATGGGTACTCCCACTCTCGTAGTCTTTTCTTGATTTGTCTAGTTAGAGACAGACACATGCCTATATCGTCTTCTATAAAGATTGCGATTGCATTGTTCTTTCCTAGGTATCTGCGTTGTATCCGTCCAAGCGATTGTTGTAGGATATTGCCTTGTGTTTTTGCCCCGAAGGGAGTCATGACAATTAAAGCGCTTAGTGATGGGACATTTAGCGCTTCCGCAGCAACATCAACCGTCCCAAAACTGACAGGATTGTTTTCTATTTCGTATTTGCGTTGCTCGGGGTCGACATCCCCACAAGCAACACCCGAACCAGAAACAGCCTTATGCATATGGTGCACATGCTCTACACTATGAGATAAGCATAATATCTTATGACCGTTGTTAAGTAAACGATCAATTATGTCGATAATAATTTTATTTCTAGTTTCAATTGAGCCTAACCAACTACATAGTTTTCTATGATGCATCTCTCCAGAAACATCATATGCGCTTTGGTCTACATCCTCGTCCTTAATAGACGTTTTAACAAAGTAGCTTTGAGGAATAATTTCTTGGCTAGTATCACTATAGTACACTGGCCCTAGATGGTATATAAAAGCGTTTTGATACCCATCTTCACGTTTTGGAGTAGCGGATAGACCGTGGCGAAGTCCATAGAATAGCGGGCATATTTGTTTAAATACTGGGGCACTTAGATGATGGCATTCGTCAAAAATAACCAATCCAAACGATTTAAAAAATGCGTCATTGCCATCAATTCTTTTAACAAGCGTCTGTATTGTGGCGATCACAACATCTTTGTCTTCCCACTCAAACTTTTTCCCTTGTACTATACCAACTTTTTTAGACTTTATGTCTAGGTGCGTGGCAATCTCGTCCTTCCACTGATCAATAAGATTGGCCCGATTGACAATAATGATTGTTTTTGTTTTTACAAACGATAGATAGTGAAGCGCTACAACGGTTTTCCCATGCCCGCATCCGAGATTTAATATTCCGTTTTTAGTTTCTATCATCGCTTGAATAGCGTTTACTTGTCCTGGTCTCAATGTTGTTTTGGGGGAAACATCGATAGATTGGAAATCTACTGGGACTTTTTCAACTTCATAGGGTGTTTCAGTATTACTTACGTCTATAAAGTGTCTAGGTACACGGATATGATTTTCTAAGACAAGAGAGTCAGATGGCATGTCGCCTATTGTTAATGCGTAACGTATAGGTACTACACTAACGTGCTTCTTTGGCAGATATAAGTAATTACTTAAATAAGCTGTGTTTTTGTCCATGGTGTGTCTTTTGTTAACTGCGAGCGTTTATCATCAGGTAAATATCTCAGACATTGAGACAGCGTCTGATTAAAGTCTTTTACCTTTTGTTGTTTAACGGGTACGTACTCTGGGAATTCTCTAACCAACAGTTCTGTTGCGCATAATACATTTAGAGTGTCTATGTCGTCAGAATTTAGTTTATAAATTTCTGAAAGAACCTTTCTCGTATCCGAGTTAGGAATTCTCTCTCCCTTTTCACATAATCTAAGTGACTCTGCACTTATATCATATCCGCGTGTTTTTGCGTATGCTGAAACATCAACAAAAGTTTGAAACTTTGATAATGTTCTTTTGCTACACAAGAAGTCTTTAAGCTTCATTTGTTTTCAGGCTTTCTGAGGTTTGAGCGATAGTTTTCTTTGCTAGCTACAATAAAAGAATGTAAGCGTTCAGTAGCTACTTGAGCTACATCATACGCTAGATATGTAGCAAATTGTCTACCAAGAGGCTTGTCGAAATTAAAGTCGTCCGTAGATCCGCGCATAATAACAGGTCTATTGGAATTATTGTTTGAATAACTTTGACTGTATGTTTGCGCTGTTGACGCAATGTTTGAAGATGTTGTCGTTGTTGTAGTTGTTTGCCCGCTTGTTGATGAGCGAGGTCTGTAGTAGTTTGCTTGATCGGACACTTGTTCCTGCTTTCCTTTTTCTTGTAGTATAGCCGCGCATGCTTGTCTGTAACCGCAACCGGTACATTGCCTTGATGTTTCGTTGTAAAAGCTGTCATCCCCAAAGCAATGGGGCTTATTTGTATTATTGTAGTAAGATGACATTTTTTCGTTATAACTACTCCTTTCTTGTGATATAAAGAATTATCACATTTATCCACGAATTAGAACAACCTAGGAGGGTTTATGAAATTACTAGGACGCTACCCAGTCGACACATCCGCACAAATCAAAACAGCCTGTGCGTACTTTGATATGTATGAGAAAAACTTTCCATTAGTTGATAGGATTGAATACGCACAGGGTTTAGCGCGGGTAATGCTTGAGAACGGATTAGAGCCCACAGAAAAAGTGGCTAGCTATGTCGCAGTACCAAGAGGAAGCATCACACCTGGGCTACAAATGCGTAACTACCTATCTGGTGGTCGCACTGATCAAGCAGTACAAGAGATTGTTAAAATAGCGAGTAGAGAGGACGTTGATCCATATCGTATTGTGTCATTAATTGAAAGTTTAGATAAAGCGTATGAGCTAGATAAATGCTATGGAAGAATGCCAGACCCATTCCACACAGTATTTGAAAAGGTAGCTGATTTAGTAGGTAATGAAGTATGGGAAGGTCCATCAGATACACTTAGTCAGCGCAAGCTAGAAGAGTGGGTAAAAAATCCATCCTCTAAATCTATTTTAGAGCAAACTTTCCATATTGATCTAGTTGCGGAGCTTATTAGAAATCCATGGACAATTTTTAGTTCTTTGCCAGATCCACAAAAAACTGTAATCACTCGCCTTGTAAATGATAACGTAATTGATAATTTACAATCCCGCGGAAGATCTTTATATGATTATGACGGTGCTTTAGAGAAAGAGCAGCTGTACGAATCTCCTACACAGGCTCTCGATCGTTTGACCAAGGGACAAGCTAGTCCTAAGATGGGTAGAGACAATGGTTAACATACGTAAAGATTTTTTTCAAAGCTCGGATCAGCACCCCGTTGTGCTTGGGCGAGCTTGCGATGAGCTTCTTGGGATTGAGTGGAGAACTTGGATGCCGAGCGTAACAAGAGATGCGTTAGAGTCTCAAGGTTTTGGTAAAATGTCGGAATCCTCTTGGCAAATGCTAGGTGCCTATGCAACCGCAAAAAATACACTACTGCCTTGGACTGACCCAATATCATTTGGCAATGTCTGCACAGCGTTCCTCGGAAATATACCCAATTTTAAACAATTTGATCATTTAAGATTGTATGAAATGATGATCGGAGTAGACTGTTTAAGATTAATACAGCAAGTACCATTCGGAACCGATGTAAAGAAATTTATAGCGGCATGCGCACGATTTGAAGAGCTTGAGTATCTACCAGACCCGTTAACCTTCTGCATGTTATACTTGTGTAGACCCATGTATAAATGTGAAGACTGTGGCAATACCGATTACGATGATCTAGTGGACGGTCGGTGTGATATTTGCTGTGGTAGGTATGAAGACGGCATACTTAAAGATGTTCCGCTCGAAGGCCTAGAGGATCGGGGTAAAAACATTGTCAGATTTGACGAGTACGACTACGCGTCTGTATCAACTCGATTTGGCTCACTTAAGTCTTTGTCTAAAAATAATATTGTTTTAAACTTAGACAAAACTGATGTACAAGTAGGTAGGCTCTTAGCAGCGGAATATACTAGAAGAGAGTTTAAACACCGCTTTGATACGCAAATACGGGAGATACTATGAGTAAAGTTAATATGATGAAATTAGCAGTAGATTACGCCTCAATGAATCCAAAACAAATTTGGGAAGCTACAAAGGACTTTAACGCTTCTCAGATGAGCGGGCTAACTATGACAGATAAGGCTAAAGCTATTTTGGGGCAAGCCCAATCTGCTGATTGGAGTCCCAAGGGTATAGCAAAGGGTGTTTGGAGAAATATGAGTGAAACCGGTGGCGGTGGTGGTTACTCAGCGGGGTCGGGGACATTGGCTAGGTATTTGCCCATGGGAGCAAAATTAACTGTAGCTAGTATGGGCGTTCCTGCGATTGCGTCGGGTTTTTCAAAGGAAGACTCGGAAGGTAAGGGAAGATCGCGTACTGAGCGTGTTGCTGGCGGGTTGGGGTACACCTTAGGGTCAGCCCTTGGTTACTTACCGCACTCCGTAAATAGATACCTGGGTGCGGGCGCCTTGCCTCTATCAATTGGTGCGAGCTTACTTACAGGGGGCGTTGGACAAAAAGCAGGGGAAATGATAGGCAGAGGAATTGATAGAAAAGTATCTAAACTAAGAGGCGTCGCAGCAGGAGATGTTATGGCGCAAAAATTCCAAGAACAACAAGATCAGAAACAAAAACAACAAGCACCAAGTGGAGCAATGTAATGAGCTATAGGTTTAGTTTAGGCGGAAAGGGGTCTATGCTAAACTCTGCGGGAGCAGAGGGTAGAGCAACATCGGCCCCTAAGTACCCACACCCGTTTTTTGATCAAGGACAAGCATACTTACCAACATCATTTAAAAATATGTTTCATTGGTGTAGGTTTTATTTCTTGACAAACCCCGCGGTAAACTCCGCAATAACTAAAATGGCTGAATACCCCATAACCCCGATTATTTTTAAAACAGATAACGATATTTTACGAAAAAAATATGAAGAAGTCGTAAAGCACCTAAATCTAAAAGCTTTTAGAGTAGAAGTAGGTTTAGATTATTACACATACGGAAATTGTTATGTAAGCGTGTTATTTCCTTTTAAGAAATTTTTAATATGTCAACAATGTAAAACTCAGCATTTTGTAAAGGATATAAGTACAAAGTACAAGTGGGTTAACATGCGCTATCAGCTGACATGTAATAAATGCAAGCACATCGGGTTTGCGGATGTAAACGACCAATCTATGAAAAGTTTAAGAGGAGTCCGCTTAATGAGGTGGGATCCCGAACGCATTGATGTCAAATATGACGACATCACGGGCGACACGGAGTATTTTTATGATATACCTGCTGAACTACAAAATGAAATTCGTATGGGACGTAAGGCACGTATTGAAGATCTGCCAGATGTATTTATTAAAGCAGTTCAGCGATCAAAACGTTTAATATTAAGTAAGGAAAACGTTTTCCATTTCAAGCGCCCAACTCTGGCGCAAAAGAGCATGGGTTACGGTACTCCTTTGATACTTCCTGTAATGAAAGATCTGCATTATCTTGGTATTCTACGTAGATCACAAGAAGCAATTGCACAAGAACATATTGTACCAATGCGTATTGTATTTCCGTCATCCAACTCTCCTACTGCTGATCCTTATTCGATGCTTAACTTAGGCGAGTGGAAAACCGAAGTCGAGAAGCAATTGAGTCAGTGGAAAATTGACCCAAATCGTATTCCAATTATGCCATTACCTTTAGGCTTTCAACAAATTGGCGGTGAAGGGCGTTCTTTAATCTTACATCAAGAATATCGTGTTTGGATGGAACACGTGATTGCTGGTATGGGCGTGCCACCCGAGTTTGTATTTGGAGGTGTTCAGTATAGCGGGACTAATCTAACAATGTTCCAACTGCATAACAAATTCATCTCATACATCGAGGACCAAGAAGACCTAGTCTTTAACTTTATTCTAAGACGCGTAGCGCAGTTTATGAACTACCCAGAGATAGAGGGTGAGTTTAGACCATTTAAGATGGCCGATGATTTACAGCGTACAATGCTCTATTTCCAACTTGTGCAAGCCCAAAAATTAGCAGACAGAACCCTGCTCGAGGATTTAGGGTTTGACCCAGAATTAGAACGTAGAAAAATTGATGAGGAGAGAGGCGTCATGCTGGAGCTTCAAAAACGTATGCAAGCCCAACAAGCGCATATGCAAGGCGAGATCATGGCGATTAATACTCGTTATCAACTACAAAATCAAAGGTCTCAGGCAATCAGTCAGCTAGACTTACAGCAAGAGCAACAAGAGATTCAAGAAAGGATGCAAGCGGAGGCGGAAGAAAAAGCTAAAAATAAACAAGTCCCCGTTATAAATCAAGCGGTAGCGTCTAATAATTCTTTACCAGATGGCGCCATGACAGGTAGCCAAGTTGCGCCAGGTTTCCCAGAGGGCGCAACCGCTTATGCTAGAAACGGATCAAGAACTCCGCAAACGGGTATTCCACCATGGTTTGGTACTGAGAGGTCAGGCGCTCAAGCCGGCTCTAATAATATGGACATCAGTTATGTGGCCAAAAGAGCAGCTACTTATATTAGTGGGGTTCCTCCTGATAGGCAGAACCAAATACTTAATCAAATGGCTATATCTAATCCCCCCCTATTTCAAATGGTTAATAACATACTTTCTTCTAGAAAGGGGAGCCAAGCGAATCCGCTTAATCCGATGCAATCCCCTCTACCTACTATGAAACCATCGAGAAGGCAAAATCCTATAGGTTATTGATCGATGTCAATAATTTCGTCAGATGGGTGTGAGTCCGATTCTTGTTTATAGATCTGAGACACGGCCTCTAAAGAATCCATAATTGTGCTAGAACACATAAAGTGTTGCTCAAGGCAAGTAAGGCACATATAGTAATCCGGAGTTAAGTCGGGTTGGATTGACTCGATAAACTCCCCAGAATCATCTAGCCCTTCCGTAATTCTACCGATTAACGCGGGATTGTCGGCTACTTCAACGTTCTGCATACCAATAATTCTACTGCTGCAGGACCCGCAAAACAGAGGCTCTTTCTGTTTTTTAACGGAAGACACCCAACTAATGTTTTTAAAGCATTTTACATGAAGATACATCGAAGCGTAGTAATCCGAATAGTCAGGACTATTAAACTCACATTCATAGTCAATCACCGAGGCTTCAAGGAAACAGCTTTCTGTAAGTAATTCAAATATGATGTGACCGCCGTCATGAGATCTTCTAGCATAGCCAAGTTCGACTCTATAGCATTTTTCGCCTTCTTTGACATATTGTGACAGCGAATATGTATCACCATCGCAGCTCATGCACATTGGGCAGATGCCTGCTATGCTTCGATCTTCTCGTTCTTTTAGATTCATTTTAACTCCGTTAATAATAGCGCCACACTTGCGAATCCGCATATATGGCATTTACCTGTAGAATGAAAAGGTAAGATAGAATACATATCATACATGTACTTGTCATAACATCCTACGCAGACCCACACTGCGCTATCGACAAGCGATGATAGTACTCGACACCTTTCACAATCAATTTTTGCACACACAGTTTTAATAAGAGGACAGTACTCACCAGGGGGTTTTTCACCCGTTGCGATCGTATTTATCATGCTCATCTCTTTGTCTCACACTCCTTCGAATATAGTCTTCTCGTTGCTCATCGCACTTATCCTTTTCGTTTTTTAAATCCCAAGTCACCCATCCGCAGAACCCTGCGACAGCTGACCAAACAAATAGCCATATTTCACGTTCGTTCATATGTGTCCTTGTAGTAGTTATGTTGTTGTGTTTGTAATTTATTATCACACACTTTATAAATGTATCTTTATCCTGTAATATAAGCTAAAAAATACCAAAACGGTGTTGGTTGATTTTGAGGGTTCTACTTCTTTTTTTTAGTAGGGCCCCCAAAATCGCTCCAACGCCATTTTGGTAAGTCGTTGCTGGTGCTATAATAAGTTGTCATTTTGCACCTCCTTTCTATATACTTATCACAAAATTTACACAAATATTGGAGTTAGCATGCTCGAGCATTTAGACTACGAAAAACGTCATAAAGACCTACAGCAGAGATTAGTCACCTTGATACCAACAATTTTTAATGTCGAGAGTACGACTAGAAAATTAGAAGTGAGTGAAGTTCAATTTAGCGGAAATACTAATAGCAGTAATTATTTACTGCACAGACAACTTAGAGACCAAGGCGGTACATTGGCGCAAGACGTGTCTGTCAAAGTAAAATTATTTGAGAAGGCTAGCGGTAAAGTCATTAATGAGTCTAAAAGAGTAAACATTTGTAAGCTCCCCGTTGTAACCGCCAGACTAAGCTATTTGGTGCAGGGAAGAGAGTATCAGGTGTCCTCACAGTTTAGACGTATGTCCGGTATATATACACGTATTGCGGACAACGGCGAGATTCAGGCAGTGGCCGCAAATGAACGTAAAGGCCAAATACCTTTAGTGTTCGACCCGATCAAACGTATGATTACGATACAACCTAAACTAGGAAGTAAGGATTCATCGGCTACGTTAGACTTATATGCTTTGCTAAAAGGCATTGGAAAAACTGATGAGCAAATTGCTAGTATTTGGGGGCAACCGATGGTTGACGCGGCTAAACGTAATATAAAGCCCGCCACTATGATAAACTCATTAATTAGCAAAGCCAAGTTAGTAGTAGGTGAAAAGGCCGTTGTACCTAACGAGCGTGTTGCAGCGGAAATCATATTTCAAGAGCTGGCCAAACACACACTTGACACACGTATTACTCAAGATGTTTTAGGCAGACCACACGCAACACTGACTCCCGATGCGCTTCTTGACACTGGAAAAGCACTTATACAAGTATCTAAAGGAGAAAAAGAAGAATCTTCTTATAATAATATTGGTCATAAAAAGTTCCTTGATACACCAGACTTAATCGAGGACTATCTCGCTAGAAAATCAAAGGAAATTCAACAAAAGGTCAAAAATAGGATGGGCGTCAATTCAGACTCGGCGTCAAAAGTTGTGTCTGGTATCTTAGACCCGTACATGCTCGGGTTCTTTCGAAAAGGTGGAGAGACTCAATTGTCGTCCGAAGGTGACCAAATTAATCCTGTGGCTATGATTTCGGGTGCGACTACCACAACTGTTAAAGGTATGGGTGGTATTAGTACAGGCCCCGGTATGCAGTTAGGTAGCGCAACAAGCGTACATAGCTCACATCTCGGATTTCTCGATCCTCTTGACACGGGGGAAAGTGATAATACAGGTTTGGTGCTACCTTTAGCCACAGGTACAGCAAAAGAAGGGGATAGACTCCACGCCATGCTATACAGCATGAAGACAAAAGAGCTTGAAAAGGTAGATCCTCTGACTGCTGACAGATCTACAATTGCTTTTCCAGAAGATATAGAATTTGTTAACGGTGTGTGCAAACCTAGAGTACCGTTAATACGCGTATCGTTACCAGGCGGTAAGCCCGGAAAAGTGGATATTTCACAAGTAGACTATGTTATCGTAAACGCACAACAGCAATTTGGTATTGCGACCAATCTTATTCCATTCGTTAATAATAACAATGGTAATAGAAATATGATGGCTGCAAAAATGGCGGGTCAATCTTTAAGTTTAGTAAATCGAGAAGAGCCTTTGATTCAAATACGCGTTGGGAATACAGATAATACAATGGAGAAAGCTGTTGGAAGTAAATCTGCGGAGCTCTCGCCCGTCAATGGGATTGTAACAGAGGTTAAAGAGGATTTTATAAAGATAGATGACGGTAAGGAAAAGCATACAGTATACTTATACAATAATTTTCAAACAAATGCCGTAGGCGGTATTTTACAACATCATCCTTTAGTAAAAGTTGGGGATAAAGTAAAAGAAGGGCAAGTAATTGCAGACTCCAATTTTACCAAGAACGGTACTTTAGCTTTGGGAACTAATTTACGAGTTGGTTACTTACCTATGCGTGGTTATAATTACGAAGATGGTGTTGTAATCTCAAGATCCGCGTCTGAAAAATTAAAAAGCGAACATATGTACTCTTTTGAAAGGGACGCAACAGTTCAAATAGGAACGAAAATAAATCCAACATTGCTAAATGACTTAGAGTCAAACGCGGTGATTATATCAAGATATTTGTTTGACACGATTGCGCCACAATCATCTAGGCTATCGACTGAGTCATTTAAAAAACTCGATGAAAATGGAGTTATTAAACTTGGCGAAAAAGTTGAAATGAACGACGTCTTAATCTGCGCCGTAACAAAACGTGTTCCAGACCCCACTTACAGAGCTATGTCTAAATCTACATCCTTTGCGCTTGATTGGAAAGCATCGGAAGTTAGATGGGAAAAAGAAACTCCCGGCGTAGTATCTCGTATTGTAAACACGGGAAAGAAGGTAACTGTATTTGTACGTACACAAGAAAAAATGACAATAGGCGACAAGTTAGTTGGTAGATACGGTAATAAAGGGATTGTCACAAAGATATTAGAAAACCATGAGATGCCTTTCTATAAAGACGAATCTGGAGAGCAGGTTCATCTAGAAGTAGCGCTCCATCCCGTGGGCATGACTGGTAGAACTAACCCTGGGCAGCTAATGGAGCTAGGCGCATCAAAGATTGCAGAAAAGACTGGTAAACCATATATTGTCACAAATTTTGATAAAAACAGTAAAGATCGGCTAGATGAGCTTATTGTAGAAATGAAGAAGCACGGTGTAAGCGATCAAGAGATTTTACATGACCCAGACACAGGTAAGTCAATTGGTAGTGTAATTGTAGGGAAGCAATATATTCAAAAACTACAACACCAAGTTGAAAAAAAGTTTACAGCGCGGGCGGGCGGATCTTTGCCAGGTATTAAGGGCGCTGTGTACGATATTAACCATCAACCAGTAAAGGGAGCGGGTATAGGTGGTCAAGCAATGGGAGCACTGGGTATGTATGGGCTGCTTGCACACAACGCACGCGCTAATATTCTTGAAATGCAAACACACCACTCCACTTATGAACAAGGTGACGTATTCAAGGGTGAATATGATTCCGATGAGTATTGGGACGCGCTTATGAATGGTCACCAAATTCCCGCACCACAACCCACATTCGCTACTAAAAAGTTTTTTTCACACTTAACCGCACTAGGCATTAATACTTCTAGAAATGCTGACGAATTTCAACTTGTGCCTATGTCCGATAAAGATGTGTTAAAAAGTTGCAAACACGAAATTGATAACCCAAGTAGAGCCATCATCGGTAAAACGGGAGAGCCCGAAAAAGGGGGTCTATTCGATTTTCCAACCGGAAAAACATTAAGTAAGGAGTGGGGGCGTGTAACTTTACAATCGAGGGTTATCAATCCTGTGTTTGAAAAGCCTGTATGCACACTACTAGATATCATGCAAAAAAACTTTGATCCTGTGGCACAAGGTAAAATGCAATTTGAAGGTGGTACGGGGATGACCGCAATTGTAAATGCTTTATCAAAAATAAACACTGCCAAGGAACTTGAAAAACAAACTAAAGCATTAGACAAGCTTAGAGGTACAGAGCGAAATAATTGTGTAAAAAAGATACGCTTGCTTAAGGTTTTATCCAATCTCAATATGAGCGCATATGACGCATATACTATGAAATACATGCCCGTACTTCCACCTGTTATGCGCCCTATTGGTATCTCTGACGCAGTTGACGCAGTTGGTGATGTAAAATCAGCTGATATCAACCAAATGTACCGCCAAGTTGGTATGTTTAATATGCAACTAAAAGAATTACCGGCCGAAACTCTTCCAGAAAAAAGAATGGATGCAGAATACGCTTTGTTCAATTCTGTAAAAGAAACTTACATTAAAGGTGCTATGGATAATAAAGGCGCCCCTATATCGTCTTTACTACAATATATTACTAATCCAAAAACAACAGGCGGGTTGGCGCAAGGTAAAGAAGGCTTTTATCAAGATAAATTGATCGGTAGACGTGTTGAGTTGTCCGCACGCTCCGTTATTATACCTGAGCCTAATCTCACCTTAGATCAAATCGGTATGCCTCGTAAAATGGCGTTAGCAATTTATCGACCATTCATCATTCGAGAAATTATTGGTATGGGGTACACACCCGCACAGGCAATGAAAAAGTACCGCGATGAAGCGACATCTGACACAGTAAAATACGCAACAGACCTAGCTGTTAAAAATAGGCCTGTTCTTATGAAGCGCGACCCCATGCTTCACAAACATAGTGTAATGGCCTTTTATCCAACACTAACAGAGGATAAATCAATTCAGATCCATCCTATGGTTTGTAAAGGGTTTAATGCTGACTTCGATGGCGATACGATGGCTATATTTCTCCCAGCATCACAAGAAGCCGTGGATGAAGCAAAATCCATGACACCTAGTCGTAATCTTTTTGGAGCCAAAGACTTCGATCTTATGAACTTACCAGAATGGGATGCCGCTTATGGTATTTGGCAATTGTCGGAGATAAAGTTTAACGGGAAAAAGTCGTTTGCAAGTGAGTCGGAGGCGTATCTTGCACATAAGCAAAATCAAATTGAAGAGCGGGAGGGATTTAAATATAAAGGTAATGTAACTTCTATAGGAAGAATGAAATTACTAAATGTAATGCCCGACAGCCTTAAAAAGACATTTGAAGAAAAGATATTGTTTGGGCCCAATCTAACAAAGTCCGAAATGGCTAAGATGATGAGAGAAGTGGCGAGACTCCGTAGGGATTACTACCCACAAGTTGCTGACGCATTAAAAAACTTGGGTGCCAAGTCTTCTTATATGGAAGCTGCGTCTTATGGACTTGAAGATTTACGTGTACACAAGGATATCCGAGACCATCACTTATCTGTGGCCGATAAAAAGCTAGAAAAGATCGCCAATCCTACAGATCGTGACAAGGTTGCTGTATATGGGGAAGCTAATGCAAATATTACAAAAGACCTAAAAGCAAGATTATCCACCGAGCAATCTGACAATCGTTTATGGAAATGGACGGGGGGCAGCGGAGCAATCGCAGGTAAGTGGACCAACGTAGAGCAGATCTTATCCGCTCCTCTACAAGTTCAAGATTCTAGTGGACAGACATGCGCTGAACCTATTCGTAAATCATATTCTGAGGGATTAGCTACATCTGACTATTGGAACACGCTTCCAGGTATTCGTGCGGGTACACTCGCACGCGTTAAAGGTACATCTGAACCAGGTGCTAAGGCCAAGGACTTAGTAAACTTAGCAATCAATGTTGTCGTGACAGAGCCCGATTGCGGTACCAAGAATGGTGTGAGCATGCCAACAAAGAATATTGATTGCGAGGGTAGATATCTGTCGGAAGATGTTACTATAGGTTCGTCCGTATATAAAAGAAATACGTTAATGACCGTAGATACTATGAAGGAAATACAAAAGCATTTAACTGAAGTTAAACTACGCAGTCCTCTTACATGCTTGTTAACACGTGGCGTATGTAAAAAATGTCAGGGATTCAATGAGCATGGTAGAGATTACGACATTGGAGAAAACGCTGGTGTAAATGCTGCGCAATCTATGTCAGAACCACTTACACAAATGGCTATGCGACTATTTCACTCAGGAGGGTCTGCGAACGGTGCTGGGGCTAAAATGGGCAACCAGCTAGATAGACTAAGTGAGCTATTTGAAATGCCACAAACATTAAGAGATAAGGCTATAATTACGACTGTAGACGGAAGTGTTGTTAGTATAAAAGAAGACGACGTAGCTGGTGGTTATTTTGTACAAATAGGAGAGACTGAGTTTAAGATTCCTAGCGGTAAGCAATTATCCGTAAAGGTGGGGGACACAGTTAAAAAGGGGCAATCTCTATGCGATGGTCCTGTAAACCCTCATGAACTTCTCGAAGTTGGAGGCATGCCGATGGCGCGTGACTACCTGCTCAAAGAAATGTCACAAATATACGGATCTTACGGTGTACGCCAAAGACACGTAGAAACCGTTCTTAGAAACTTAACAAATATGGTCGAAGTGGTGGAAGATCCAGAGTTTGAGTTCGTACCTGGTGAAGTTATTGCACGAACACAGATGTTAAGAACAAATGCGGAAAGAAACGTAGCTAAGAAAAAACTTATTGTTGCTAAAGACACACTCAAGCGTATTAATGAAGCCGTTCAAGTAAATACTGAGAATGACTTCTTGGCGGGGTTGAATTATCAAGAAATTAGAGATGTTATCACGGAAGGCGCAGCTTTAGGTGCTAAATCTAATTTACATGGTATAAATCCATTACCAGGTATCGCATACGGTGCGGAATTTGGTATGAAACAATCTGCTACCGGAGTTTATTAATGTTTAAAGCCGCCAAATCTACATGGGAAGATAAAAGCAGTTTTATTACTCGATCACCCGCGGAAATTAAAAAAGGTATTGTAACCGCAGTTTACACGGATAGGGCTACCTGTGATGTTCAGACAATAGACGCAAGGAATTCTATTTATTCCGATATTCCGTATGCGACTGGTTACTTAGGTCCTGATGGTAACGGGATAGATATATGTCCGGAAGTCGGGTCATACTGTTATTTTATTTCAACTGACTCGGCTAGTATGGATCCTAGAGACGCTAGATATACCCAAGCTACAATATTCTGCTTTATGTCTCCTCGTGCTGAAAACGCTAGCTTAGGGGTTCGTAATGAATTGTCCCCAGGAGATTTGAGAATGACCTCAGGAAGCTCTGAAGTGTTGCTTAGAAATAACGGGGACATGTACATGTTCTCGGGGCCAACACTCGGAACAGCATATCTGTCTACCATGATGTTAATGCATGTAATAGCCCCGTCTTATACCTTGAACACACTTGGTGGTGGTGTACAATGGACTACGAACTCAGACTTAGAGGGCGGTCCTGTAGATTTTACGGCAGTTATTAAAAAATCGTCTACCGATGAGTATGGATATGTTACAGTATCCGCTGGTGACGCAAATAACGGGACCTTTTCCATAAGCGTGCAGGACTCGGGTTCAGCACAATCCGCAAATATCTTTGATTTAAGAGTATTTACGGACGGAGAACCTACTATACTATTTGCAGCAGACGGTTTAAAGGTATCATCAGGTGTTAGTGTGCTGTCGCTAAACGATAGAATATTAGTAGACCAAACTAAGATAAATATGAACTTGGGAAACGCCTCTATCTTGCTTGAGAACGAAGAAGCGAGTAAGATGACAATTAGCGTCGACGAGCTAGTAATTAACACAAGTAAACCTCTCGTGATTAACATGGACGGTGAGGAAGTTCTAAGAATTGAAAAGGATACGCTTAAAAAGTTAGTAACTGAGGCGTTGATACCTTGGATTAAGGAACATACCCATGGAGGAGTACCCACCGATCCACCACAGCTATTAACGCTAGAAGCTCTTGAACAAAATAATAAACTGATAACAACAAGCAAACTTACTTAGGAGTACAGATGTTTGACATTCCATTATTTAAAGACCGCTATTCACTCACAAAGATTGCAATGCCGGCTACAGTTTCTCTACCCGATGATGAAAAGAAGTGGGGTCCACAAGTATTAAGTGAATTACACAGACAAGCCCCTATCATGCAGGATTACCATAGTAATATTGTTATGGATAGAACTGACCCACAAAAGGGATACGGCTTCGGGTATATCATAGCGACTCCTAAGACTAATAACCCATTACTTGCGGATACTCTACCATCAGTAAAAATACCCGTAGTTATACGTAATTTTAGATTAGCACCATTTGATGTATTCTTTGATCAATCTGGTGATGGGTTTCCCTTAACCGAACGAAGATTACAACAAGCGCTTATGCGAATGGATCCATTTGACGGCCCTGTTAACGAAAATGAGCCCGGACCTGGGAGCGATGTGCGTCAAATGCTAACACCGCCTTGGGAAAACGTCGGACAGTTCTATAGAGGTGTTAATAGTGCTGTCAGTCAAGCAGGCCAAGTAAAAACTTCTTCATTACTTAGTGGATTGAGTGGTTACATCCAACCAAAAGCTTTAGTGAAAGTTGCGAATTGGGTGCGTTCAGAAGAGGGTAAGCATTTACTTTATAATAACGATGCTAAGGACGCGTTTCAAAGATCGTTGGGACTCAGACCGATGACAACAGATAATCTAGTAAAAGTAGCTGAGTCTGAAGGCCCAGTAGTTATTCAATATCGTTGGAACGGTGGGGACGATATTATGGTAAAATTCGCCCAACCAGACGGATTTGCCCCACAACAAGGACAAGTGCCCGTTCAAGACGCAGCACAACAGATGACCCCAGAACAACAAGCACAGTTAGCCCAAGAAGGTGCGGCAGTACAAGCGCCTCAGTTGGAAGTAATGGCTCCCGAACAAATGGAAATGGACGAGTTTCAGCCCGTCACAACATTTGGTGTATACAAGGTCATTACAGTCAACAACGAGCAAATGCTTGGTTGGGTATTTCCCTTTTTGCTCTCATTTAAAATGGAAAAGATTCCAATGGCGTTATTTACTGACGGTTCAAACTACGCAACTCATCAAATGATACCAGGCGTTTTAGCTGGCACGTCTACCGCTCTACCAAGCGAAACACCCCAAGGTCGTGGTTTCTTTTATGTCGTTAGAAACGGTAAAGCATTTGCATTTGCGCCCATCGATCTTATGGGTGAGCAACAGCAACCTGACGGTAGTGTAGTTTATATGGCTACAACAATTTTAGGCGGTAATCAAATTCAACTTCAAAAAGTACAGGGCATGAATTCACCTGCGGAAATGGGCGAGCAGATGTTTGCAATTCCAATGGACGTAAAATGGGTGTCCTTTAAAAATCAAACAAATCCATTGGTTGAAGACCCAATGCAAGCTAGCCAACGATCCGCTTCATATTTAATGGCACAGCAAGCACAAATGCAACAACAACAAATGATGCAACAACAGCAAGCACAGCAAGGTGGGGGGAAACAAAAAACAGCGTCCCTCATGGCTACTATTCGTGCTACACAAGATAACACTTTTACTCTTGGCGGACCCGCTTTTGAAGAGATAGATAGAAAGTATACGCACTTTTTAGATGCGTCTGACGCATCGTGGATGCTAGCTTTGGCGGGTATCGATCCGGATTACACTATGGATAAACTTGCGTCCATACATATATCAGATAAGGGTTTCTTGGAATTTCCGACATTAAGAAGATTAACCCCACCAAGAGTAGAACACGTAAAGGTTGCGTCGTTATCCCACCCTATCTACAAATTAAACCGTTTCTTAGTAAAGGAAGCTGCCGCTATCCAAGATCCAATGATTGCGGACACTCTTCTTTCTCTCAACTTTTTAACACCTGACAACATATCCCATTTTATTGCAAATATCCCGCAACTTGAAGATACAATACACTTATTAGCTAATATGCTTTTAGCAGCAAGAGTTGGCGCAAAAGAGATTCCTGAAGGTGCTTGTAGTGACGCATTGAAAAACTTGGATGACGTGATTAACGGAATCCGACTACTTACTATGAGAGATATGAACGTATGATTAAACACCCAAGTGAGCTTTTTATCAAACATCTAATTAATCTTAGTTTTGATGAAGACGCCATTAAGCAGTCATTAAAAGACTTTGGGCTACCGCCAATCTTGGACTCTCAGAGCACCTATATCGATGACTTACGTAGAGATTTAGAAGCGAATAAACCAAAGTCGTTTAGTATTGCTGATACATCTGATGATAGTATTGCGTATCTTAAGCATCATAAGATCTACCACCTTTTGCACCCAGATTCTACTGTTTTGTCTTGTGTTCAAGTATTTGATAATCCCCAAGCTAGACGTGATATATTCATGGGTATTTTAGGTAGAATAGACGAAATGCAACTCGTGTCTCATCTAAATCGTAAATTCTCACTAGACATAAGCGTGAGAACTTTACAGATTATCAAGCACTATTACTTTAACTCCGACAGTGTTTCGTCCGAAGATTGGGCTGAGTTGTTCTCTAACATGCCTGGTGGGACAGATGCCACGGGATTTGAATCGTGCCTTTCAGGTGGGGCAAGCGTCGCTTCTTATCGCATAGGAATTGAACAAAATATTACAATACGCGAAGTCGTTAAAGAGGCTATCACCGCTTTATACGTCTCTCTTCAAGAGATCAAACATTGGCCGGCTTCCTCTTCGAAAATTAAAGTATTATCAGATACTGTGAGTGCTCTTGCAAAGGCGCATGTTGTTATGAATACCGCTGATCAAGAATTGGCAGCGGTTGCATCAGAGTTGAAGCAGTTTAAACTTGCTAGAAATAATAGCAAACCTATACCACTAGACATACTGAATAAACAAGGAAAAGCACATGCTTAGCGACGACTACTTTTCAAAAAATTATAAAACAGAGCCTGTAATATTTCACGACGTAACCTCTACTTTTTATTTATGTAGCTTTGCACAGAAGGGGGACGACATGATATATCATTTCTATGGCACACCCAAGTGTAGTTCTTTAGCAATTAATCAATTAGCGGAAGTAGCATTTTTAGAAGCGTTGGGGGAGGACTCTCGTAAACATATAACAACTGAATTTATTAATGACTCTCTATTGGATAATGAGGAGTCTGTGTTTGTCAAGGTAACTACTCTTTGTAAAAATGATTTAGCATTAAAAAAAATGAGAAGAGACGTGTTTGAGATTTTACACGAGAAGCTATCCCTTAAATACGCATAGCAAATATTAAGTACAATTTACACATATTAAATCTGCAAAAATCCATAAAATTTAGTGATAACTAAATACAAACCACAGAGCCAAACATACGCTCTTTAATCAACTTCTTAAAGGAGAAGAAAATGACAATTATCAAAGGCAGAATCTGTCTGCAATGCCTTCAGTTAATGATGTGCGATTGTAAGCCAGGCCAAGAATATTGGGTAGATGCAGACATACCCGTTGAAGAAATCAAAACAGCGAAGAGGGTCTATTTTGATAAGGACTTTAGCGTCCTTCCAAAAACATCAAGATTGGCAATCCACCTAGCAAACCTTCTGGTAGGAGATGAATCCTTTACCAGAGATGGAGAAAAGAAATGAAGCAAAAAACAAAGTGCATTCTAGATATGGCGCTCCAATTAACACGGGGGAACACAACCCCTGGGAACGCACCATATATCAGTGTGGGCGGTCCATTGGTAGAACTTCCGTCATTTTATCTGACGGTACAGATGACATGTGTGGACCACGGTATGGTAAACTTTATCACCCTACTTCCTCTAGAGGATAGAGGTGAAGTCCTTGAGATGATCCAACAATATGGGGACAAGTAAAGTTCTAAGATGATATAAAAGACGGTAACAATAAAGGAATAAAACGGTAGATAGACGGAATGTAATTAAACGGAATTAAACAGATATTCTGATATTTTTTAGCTTAAATATGATGATAGTCAATCTGCAAAAGTGCGCAATATAATGTGATAATATTATAGAACAAGAACTCAACCAACATAGCCATAAGGAGCTAATAATCATGTTCAAAAGTACATTTCCAAAAGTACAACCAAAGGCACACCGAATGTCACAAACCTTGATTTCCACCTTCACCAAAGAAAGTCAAAAAATGGAAAGCAGAATCAAAGGAAAAATCCTTCAAGCGATCAAGCAAGGCGAACTCCCAAATGCAGTAGCAGAAAGCATCGAAGCTCCTACTCAAGCGCCTCAAGTCGAAGCTACCGCTCAAGCAAAAGCACCAGCACAAGCGCCTCAAGTCGAAGCAAAAGCACCAGCACAAGAAAAGTTCGCTAGATTTAAGAGAAGCCCCAGAAAGCTTGTCATTGAAAAGCGACCAATGAAACTCCAACTACTCGATGAAATCGCAAAGTTGGAATTGCTCATTGGCAAGTCATTGGATCAGTTACATGATGACAAAGCTGGATGTCAATCAAGGATGAATGCAGTAATCGACGCGACGTTGGACATTGTATCAATCATCAGAAGCCACTCCGGAAGCTTAGAAAAGATCATCGCTTGTGCAAGTAAGATTGGAAACTCTCTTCTTGTAACAGTACGTGCTGAAGATGTGAGACTAAGCCGAGTACTTGGAGTCCCTTCAATGGGAGTGATTGATGATTTCAAAGCAATCAGTAAGAAGGATATTGAAGATGCATGTGATCAGATCCGCAATCAGATTGCAGGTCTTACTGTATCTGTGGACTTTGCGATTGAGGTGAATAAAAGCATCTATATGCTAGTCTGCCAACTAAAGGTGCAAATACAAGACTTAGCAGACTTGTTCCAAATGATGGAAGATACCGGGAAGGCAATGGAGGATCAATTCAAGCTAGTCGGGAAAAAGCTAGCAAGAAGATTGGGCAAGTAAGGTCTGAGATAATATAAAAGATGCTGACGATAAGGAATAAAACGGTAGATAGACGGAATGTAATTAAACGGAATTAAACAGATATCATCATATTTTTTAGCTTAAATTACTATCATCATCATCATCATCATCATCATCATCTGGGGACCATGCTGGGTCAAAACGCCTTTTATAATATACCTTAATCGATAGGCCTTCTAAATCAATTGCGCCTGGAAACGCACCATTATTTTTTACAGTACTCTTTATACATTTTCTCAGCTCTGTATGAAACTGTGGATCAATTTTTGATATTAGCTTATATTCTAGTATAATCATGAGCGGATCGGCACTTTGTCTAACTTGTGATTCCTGTAAATTCAAAGTATCAAATGTTACGAGATTAATAAGTCTTCCGACCGACCCTAATAGCAGATTAGCTTTATCTAGTAAATTCATGGTGAGTACATGCCCGTAGTTAAAAATTCAGCAAGAACACGATCAAGTGTTGATAAATCGTACCGTGTTACAAAGTATAGCATTGATCCTAATCCAATACTAGAAGAATGGGATTTTGAACCAGATATACCAGACGGTATGCTGAACGTGGATCCTGATTTAATGGTAGAAGTACGCCCTACGGATTTTGTTGAATTCGCAATAATGATCCCTGATGAAAAAACAAAGGCGCTTCTGCCATTTTCATTTGGTAATAGACGCTACCTAAAACCTATTTATGATACGACATCCCCACGCGTATTACTAAAGTGTGGTCGTCAAGTCGAAAAGTCAACTTATCTCGGTAATCGTTTGTTAGCCCTTACATGTATTCAGCCTAACTTAACGGCTCTGTATGTTTCACCTACTAACCAACAGACAAAGACCTTTTCAAATGACCGTATCAGGGAACCGTTGGAAACAAGTCCTCGTTTGAAAGTGTGGACTAACCCGTCACTATCTCAAAATGTTTTTCAGAAAAAATTTATCAACCGTTCACAGATTGTGTTGAGATACGCATTCTTAAACGCAGACCGTGTTCGTGGTATTCCCGCAGATTTAGTTTGTATTGATGAAATACAGGACATTCTTACGGACAACATACCTGTTATTGAAGAGTGCATCTCGCACAGTTCTTTTAAGTTTAAGTTGTATGCCGGCACACCCAAATCCCTCGATAACACAATTGAGGGGTTATGGATTGAAGAATCTACACAAAACGAGTGGGTGGTACCTTGTGATTCGTGTGGCGGTGGTGACTTTAGACATTGGAATATATTAGGCGAGGAGAATATTGGGAAGAAAGGCTTAGTATGCTCTAAATGTGGTAAGCCATTAAATGTTCTTCATGATGATTGTCAATGGGCGTCTCTAAACCCAAATCCTAGAGTGCCTTACCCTATGGATGGCTACCGTATTCCGCAAATTATGGTGCCGTGGTTACAATGGAACGACATACTAAACAAACAAATGACATACTCACGGGCAAAGTTCCATAATGAAGTACTTGGGTTGTCTTACGATAGCGGAACAAGACCGCTTACTAGGAAAGATGTGGAGGATAATTGTAATTCGTCTATTACGCTAGATACGGCCGGTATTAGAAAGTCTATTAATAGCTCCGTAGGAAAGCAGGTTTATATGGGGATAGACTGGGGGACAGGGGAACAAACCTTCACATTAGTCACAATCGCCTACTATTTGGGAAATAAGTTTACAATCGTATATGCTAGACGCTTTGAAGGGCCAGAGTCTGAGCCTACAATACAGATACAGAAAATTGAGGAGTTGGTTCGTATTTGGAAAGTTTCCATGATAGGCGCGGATTATGGCGGGGGCTTTGATAGAAATGACGCCTTAATTCGTATTTATGGTGTGCAAAAGGTTTTTAAGTATCAATATTCAACAATCTCCCAAGGCAAAGTAAAATGGGACAACGGTCTTATGCGCTTTCTCGTAAACCGCACAGAAGTAATGTCGGACATCTTTAATGCGATCAAGCGAAAAGATGTATTTTCCTTCCCTTCCTGGTCGGATTGGGAGCAACCCTTTGCGTCCGATATGTTAAATATATTTTCTGAGTACTCCGAGCAACGTAGGTGCAATGAGTACAAAAAAAGCAAAAGCGTTGCGGACGACACATTTCATTCCATAGTTTTATGTTTTCTAGTGTCGCAACTTTCGAACCCTCGCCCCGATGTATTAGTGCCTCAAAAAGAATAAAGCCTCAATCTTAGCTTAGTTTCTAATACACGAGCATTTCTTTTCTTGTAGAAGCCGAGAATAGCTATTAATTTTTCTATGCACTGCTTGGACCGATCAATACCGATTTCCATGTACAGATTATTCGAGATTCTAGTTAAGTCATTTGCCCATTTTTCTACGTCACCCCAAAGAAGTTTATCTGACTTTATAATCGTATCAAAGCAGTCTATTGTAGTAGCTATCTCATCCGCTGTCATAGTCGTAATCTCGTTTATAATAAACCCATTTATAGATTCTAGAAGCGTTATCCTATTCTTGAGTAATCTTATTTCAATCTCAGCAAATTCTAATCGTTGAAGAATTTTTGCGTTTATTGTAGTATTCTTCATAGTAATGTGTAACTTAGAAACATCTTCTATTTTAAAGCATACATGATTTTTAATTTTAGTAAACGGGATCATACCCTTTTTCCGATAACGTAAAAGACTCCGTTCACTGCAACCTAAAAATTCTGATGCATCTTTAGAGGATATGTACGTATTAATAACATCATCAATACCTTTTTGATTCATAGGAGACTCACAATGGCTATATATGACAAGGCCTCACTAGCGGAACTCGGAAAACGTGCATCCGACCTATTTTTAAAGCATGAAATGCCTCTAGCGGATGCTATTGTTAAAGTAGCTAGTAAACTACCAGATTTTACTGATGAACATGTAAAACGTGTAGTTGAGAATGCGAACTTGGTTACATTTGAAGAAATGTTTAAGGCGGCGGACTCAAAGCACATTACTTTTGATTTGGCTGAGTTTAGTGATGTACGTGAAAAATTGCAAGCGGAAAAGCATGATGGTAAAGAGCCAACTAGTATGGAATACTTAGTTCCACCAGATGCGCCAAAAGTGGAATCCAACATTTTTGATAGAGAGTCTTTAGAAAAGGAAAGTAGTTATTCAAGTGTCCCAAAACACTTGATTGATCGAAAAGATCGTGAACATATTAAACAAGCACAGGCGCATATTTCTGAATGGCTCTTAAAGACAGACAGCCAACTACAAAATGAGATAGCGGTTCTAGGTACGATGTGTAAGCGAGCGAGCCTAGCACATGGTGTTGAAAGTGTATCTTATCTGCTAGACGCGTGCACAAGAGATAAAGAAACCCTTATTAAAGTTGCATCTATTATTGACATTCCCGTATTAGAACATGAAAATAAAAACCAAGTTCCAAACACCGAACACCCAATTGTGGTTCAGTACAACAAGTGTGTTGGTCTAATTAAAGAGGCTAAACGTTTAAGAGGCGCTTCTGTATACATTGAGGATCAGCGACAAAAACTATTACATACCGTAGGGAGATAACAATGAGTATTTTAGATAAATATAATTTAAGTGAAGATCAACGCGACCGAGTTATGACAAAAGTAGCGTCTACCATTAGCGAATTGCAAAAAACAGACATGCTTGAAAAGGTAGCAATTGACTGGCATAGCCCCGTAGCACAAACAGGGCTAGCATTAGCTGCAACTACTATCGGTGCGGGCATCAGCGTGGGTATCCCAAAATTGGTAGACGCAATCCGTGCTGCGGGTATCCGACGTAATAAAGGAGAATACCTAAAGGCGATGAAGGACGCACATCCAGAACTTAAAAATGTGTCTCAAAGAGATCTTGATCTAGCTTATAACTCTATTGCCATGAATAGCCCCGACGTTATTAAGGACCCACTTCTTGGCGGTCAAGTTATGAAAGAAATTACTGGGCGCGCTATGCGTTGGGATCTCAACCAATACAGCACACTTAATCGTACTGCAGGCGGTGGATTGGCCGATTACGAACACGCAGCAATACAGCAATTTGGTAAAGGCGTTGGTAATCTTAGTAACGTATATTACGACGCGTCTGCTAAAGCGGAACAAGCAAAACGTGAACAAGCTCGTTTGGACCTTAATGAGAGAGTTCACACTTATAATACTCAGCGAGATACGCGAGCTGAAACGTTCCAACAGCAGCAGTTTGATTACCGTAAGGATCAAGATACCGCAACTAACGCGTTTAATAAAGAAAAGTTCCAATTTGAAAAAGATAAAAACACTGAAGCTAAAGCTTATCAAGATAAGCAATTGGCTAATCAGGATAGACAATTTAATTCTCAAGAGGAAAGAGATAAACAGCAACAAGCCAATTTTGAGAGAACTTTCAAAGCTAATGAAGCAGACCGCACTTTCTCTCAAGACATGTCTAATAAGAATTATGCTCTAGCCCAAAATAGAGATCAAGCACAGCAAAGAAGCTTTGATTACCAAAAAGACAGAGATGCTAAGATTGACGCACAAAATACGGCTAAAAATCAGTTTGAATTACAAAAATTTGATTATCAAAAGCAAAAAGATACACAACAACAAAAGAACTTTGATGCAACTTTTAGGGCTAATAAACTAGATCGTAGTTTCTCTCAACAAATGGCCAATAAGAATTACAATCTTAATAGGACAAATCAGCATTTTAACTTTGGTGGTCAAGTAGAGTCGGGCGGGCAGAAGTTTGACAAGGTAACAAACGCTCATAATGAAGCTTTCCAAAGAGCGCAAGCACAGTTGGATTTCCAAACTCAGAATCAAGCAAGTATCAACGCTCAAACACAAGATCAAAGTTATTATAAGACAATTGGGCAGTCTAACGCTGAAAAGAATCTCAATACTCGAATTATGCAACAAGCTTATGATAAGAGTTATGCTTCACAAGCTGGTAAAGAAGATTTCGCACACGGTGTAGCTCGTGGTTACAATAGACCATAATAAGGATTGACAAATGATCATTAAAGAGAGCATGTTTCCGGCGTTTAACTCCTATGGGGAGCCAGTAGTACGACTCCTTAATGACATAGGCACGTCCGGATTAATGGAAAAGACCGCAGGAGTTCATCCCGAGATTCTTGCGTATAAGATGAATCTAACGCCTGACCCCAATAAGACATATGTACATATTTTAGCATTGGGTGCGGGGGAGTACTACGGGCCAAATCTAAATAATGACTACTTTCCCTGGAAAGCGTTAGCTCATGACCATACTACAACGCCACACGAGCATATTCACGGATATAAGACATTCTTAAATGCGCATGCATTTGCACACCATGTAAATAAAGATCCTGAAAAAGCTTACGGGGATGTTCTTCTTAGTGTCTTAAATCATAAGATGAAACGTGTAGAATTGATTGTTGCGATTGATCATGAAAAATGTATCAAAAACGGTGGGGGTAAAACACTTGAACGTATTAATAACGGAGAGTTCCCAAGCACATCCATGGGCTGTCGCGTACCGTTTGATACATGCAGTATCTGCGGTAAAAAAGCTAAAATACGTCCAGATTATTGCGATCACATGAAGACTGAAGCCGGTAAAATATATGCGGATGGGCGGAAAGTATTTGTATACAACGACTACCCACGTTTCTTCGACATTAGCTTTGTGTTCATCGGGGCTGATCGTACAAGTTTTGTATTAGAAAAAATAGCATCTCACGAAAAAACCGCCGGAGACTCTGGTTTAGGCAAAAACTTAAGAAAAAACTCCGGCACAGTCCAAGCCAAGTTATTAGACCGTATACCTAGAAAGGTAGAGCGTCAAGATAGACTAAGACCTAGACCGATGTCATTTGGTAAAATAAACACAATGATTAGACGAGATAAAGAAAATAAGGCGTTACCGCTTTTAACATCCATGGGAAACACCCCTAAGAATACATTATTATTCACAAATGGGCAGAATATGCTGGTACGCACAGGGAGTACAGTGAATAAAATAGTAGGAGGAGAAATGAAAACAGCGTCATTTAAACTTGCTGAGTCATCTAAGCATAGCGACATTTTCAAAGATGTCGATTCAACCCCTATGGGGCGCGCTGTAAAGATGCTAGCGGGATCAGATGAAGATCTCCCAAGACCTATTCTACAATCGATTGCTGGGGAAGGCGACTTAGGATCTGCTTTAGGGCAAGCTGCGGGCATGGGCATCGTTTTAAAGCCTAGAGAGTTTCAGAGGGTTATTCTTTCAAGAACAGGTCAATCGGATTTGGCCGATGATTTAGATAACTCAGGCACTTGTTTTGACAGCTGTGATGAGGGCGTTCCTGTAAGCAGATCTATTAGAATTATTATAGGATCAAGCGGAGGCGTAACACCAAACTTAACAAGCATGCTTGCTCCACTACTACAAGCTAGAAGTGCATTAACCCCATTTGCGACACGTAGAGTAATCACAATTACCACTGCACCAAGAGCGATGGACTATGACGATGATGACGATTGTTGTACTAACGAAATACCTGTACTTCATAAAATAGCGAGTATGTATCACGGATATAGACAAGATATATTAGAAAATATGGAAACTTTGGTGTCAGATGCATATAATAGCTCATTAAGAAGAGAAATAGAAAAAACTAGAGGTGGGAGCTACGTCAATGACGATGATGTAATTGAAAAGATTGCATCTTTTGCGATTCCCTATTTTAGCAACGCGTATTGGTCTAATCCGCAGTCTAGGTCTACAATGAGCAAATTTGCGTCATTTAGCCCAAAACTTTCAAACTACTTAATCAAATCTCTTGCCAACAGGTAAACTAAAATATATAGTTTACGAATAAACGGAGTAAAAAATGGACGAACTACTTTTAAATGAATTGTACGGTAACGTTGAAGTTGCTGATAACGAACAAGTAAAACTTGCACAAGCAGAATTTGTCGAACAAGCCGCATTAGAAGCGGGTATCAATATTGATACCTTGAATGATGATGAATTGGCTAAGTTTGCAGAGTATGTACTTGATTCGGCGTCAAACGGTCAGACAGAGTCATACAATACTAACTTATCTTACGAACAACTTTCGGAAGCTGATGAAATGGGCAGAGTTATGGCACATTCCTACGCTGATGAACTTCAAAAGCTTGCATCTTACGAGAATGGGGTTGATATGACAAACGAACAATATGCTGTAGCCGTGGCTATGCAAGAAATTGCTGACGCATGGGACTACGAATTAGACGGTGAAGGCTTTGTAAAAGAAGCGTCAGCGGATATCGCATTGGAATTGCTAGCTGCTGACGAACCAGAGTTAGCTTATATTCAAATGCTTGATTCTGAGGATTTCGCTAAAGAAGCTGAATATCGTGCTTCAGAAATTCTGCTGTCTTGTGGGATAGACCCAGTTACTTTAGAAGACGTAGAGCCAGAATATGTTAAATTGGCATCCTTCCCTGGTGTAGAAGACGCTGATAATGAATATTCAGCCGAAGTATTGGCCGAATATAATTATAAGTTAGATACAGCTGCGGAACACATCATTGAAACCTTAATTGGAAGTATTTTTGGCTAAAATGAATGTACATATTTGGAACAGTTTTAAACGGGAATTGGTAAAGATTGCAGCGGGTAATCCAATGCAGTCCCCTATAAACGCTCAAAGGGCTCCAAGTGTGAATACAAATATCGCAAAACAAGTAGGTATGCAATCGGGGCCTACAGTCCCCCCAGTACCGACAGTATTTAAGGCGCCACCCGCGCCACCTCCTAACCCTGCCGTCAGAATAAACACTGCACAGGACATGGTACAACAACTGCCTCAGGGGCATTTACCTACGAATACGCTTTACTAAGGAGTCTTAAATGAGTAACAATTTAAAGTCGCTTATTGATAATGCTCTCAGATTCGGTGAGCAATACCAAGACGAAAGAGCAACTTCGGAACAGGTATTTACCGCAGATGAGGCATTTACAGATATTGAAAAACTTGCAGCTGCACTAGATTTTATTGCTGTAAATCTCGATGACGTTGAGCCAACTGCTGAGGAAAAACTAGCAGAGGCGGAGCTTTTAGTTAATTATATTAAAGACATGCAGACTGGAAATGTAGAAGAGCAAAGCAATTCACAATCAGTCGCTAACTTTATTAGAGCTAGGAGAGGCTAATATGAAAAAAATCGCATCTATCAGAGCAGCAAGCGAACTTATCAAAGTTGCAAGCACAAAATTACGAGCACTTGACGAAGAAAATCGTTATCTCCGAGAACAAGTCCAACACTACGAACAAATGAATAAAGCCGCGTCATTGGCCAAACGAATGGCAGACCGTGGCTTAGTTGATACAATGGAAGTGGACGCACAAGCAACTATGATTTACTCAAATCCTCAAAAAATGGACGCAATTGAGGAGGCGATGGACTTATTAAATGGTGGCGGTTCATTTAAGATTGCAACCCTCTCAGACGAGCAAGGACGTGCTACTAATGCGCGATCCGCACTAGAATCATATTTAATCGGAAATGAACTCTAAAGGAGACAACGATGTCTATTCAAACTTTTGAATTAGTATCGCCATTTTTATCAATCTATACCCCAAGTAAGGTATGGAAAGGCGATAGCAGTTTATTGCTTGGTCAAACAACCAACGCTTTAGCACCTGGTGAAATGTTGCGCATTACTGCTGATTATGGCGTAGACCGCACATTAACAGATCTTGCATATAAGAACCAAAGAGATGACGATGATAACAATGTTCCTGGTAATGGGAGCATCCACTCTGATGTTAAGTTACCCGGTTTTGCGTTTTTCTCTGAAACTGGCCGTGGTGATATTGTCACTGGTGGCCGTGTACCCGTTTTACAATTCGGCCCTTATGAAGCCGATACCATGATTTTTGATCGTGGTTCAGACGGTATCTTGATTAATGAAAGCGGGGCTACACTTAGTGCAAGTGATGTCGGTAAGGCAGTAGGTATTTTCGCTGTTCGTAATTACAAAGATTATGCTTCTTCTAATCCCAATACTGGCGCTTTAATGCAATCAGGCTTAGCTTGCTTGTCAAGTGCACAAATTGCTAGTGGTGCGTTTAAAGCGGGCTACATTTCTCGTATTTCAGGCGTAGGCAATAAAATGCGCGTCCGCATCTTGTTTGGTATTTAAGGAGTATAAAAATGACATACAGTGCAGAAATGATCAATTCACTTTTTGTGGAAAAATTAGGTACCGAAGAAGGTCGTTCAAAACTCGCAGCTTATGGTGGTGGTGTTATCCGCGACCATTTGCGCGAAGTGTCCTTTGCTCGTAAGGTATTACCTCCACAACCAATTACCCCCGCAGAATGTCAAGTTTCTACTGAACATGACGGGCTCGTAAAGATTGAAGAACTCGAACCCGAATCACGTGCAATGGTCGTTGACTTCCGTGGTGGTGCTAGAGCTCGCTATATCCGCGCACCTCGTGTTGCCGTTTCTTTCTTTACAATCGAATCTGAACACTTTGAAAAGACTGAACAAGAATTGCTCGCTTATAAGATGCCAATCACTAAAATGATTGAAGAACAATCTGCGAACAACTTGCAAGAAATCGAAGATCGTCAATTTTTATTGTTTGCTGAAGCCGGTATTCAACAAATTCAAAAAGACAGCAATGACAAGGCTTATGGTAATCAAGTAGGCTTTAGTGCTTCCGCTGTAAACAACGGAACTGTTGCGAATGGTCCAGACCAAAACGCATCCGTTATGAAGGGTCAATTGGCTTTGACTGCTGGCGTAGATGACTTTACTGTACGCCCAATCAATAGACCCGACTTTGTAAACTTCTTTAAGATGATGAGCGGTCCAGAACGTAGATTACGTCTTGAACTCGTTCTTTTGACTGAAGCAGACTATGATGACATCCTCCAATGGACTCTTGAAGATATGGGTGATCGTATCCAATCAGAAACCGTTGTAGATGGCTATAAGTACAACACATTGTTAGGGCGTCGCTTTATTAGAACAATTAAGACTGACATCCTTCGTCGTGGTAATATTTATGGCTTTACTACTCCTGAGTTCATGGGATGTTTCTATATCTTGAACAACACTAAGTTCTATGTAGATAAAGTTGGTAATAAGATCACATTCTGGTGTTGGGAAGACATCGGTATGGCGTTCTTGAATCTCAACTCTCTTGTCAAACTTGAACTTTATAGTGGTTCCGTAACACCAGGTCATGAAACAAGCGTAGCTAGCGGTCTTAATTATCTAAGCCGTTTACCAGCTACCGAAGAAAATCTTGGCCGTGCAAGAAATCAAGCCTTCTCCGATGGCAGTTTTGTCGCACCTCTCGTTACACAATTCTAATATATATTACTGTCATTTATTGATTTAATTTAATTATCACCCTATACTATACATAAACTAGAAATCACCCTATTTGGAGATATTATGTATAGGATTGAACTAATTTCTCAAAAGGAACTAACCGATCTTTTGAGACGCGGTGTTAGAACCAGAACATCATCAATTACAACAGCGGACGGCAGTAACATCAAATTACTGCCTAATCGCCCTGTAATCGTATCAGATGAGACAATTATTAAACTAAATCCATCTATTCTTACTGATCCAACTATTAAAGCTAGATACATACCAGAGAAGAAACTCGTACAAACACTTTCTGATGAGACTTTTTCCGTCATTGAACTGCCTACTGAAATTGAAGTAAAAAGGGTAGATGTCTCAGACGTACAAGATCCACAGACTCCGTCGGAAGATACAGAGCTTTCTGATGACGAAATTCAACGGTTACTAGTAAGCACACCTACAACAGTAGATACGGTTGGTGAAGGTGTAAATGACAGTAAGCCGGCCACAAAAAGGAAACGTAGATAATGGCAATCGCAAGTCAGCAAAGTTTAGCTAGCTTTGTTTCTCAGGTTCGTATGTATTTGAGAGATTTCCCCGAGCTCAACAGACTCATAGATGGGGAGGAAACTAGCGATAGAATGATAGCTTGGGCTGTAATTGATACGTTAGACGACATTAATAATACCCCACCCTTTTTAGGCGGGTATAATGTTGAGAACTTCCCATACAGACATCTGTTAATGCGGGGTACCGTTATCTCTATTTTGGAGTCCGTAGGTATGCTACAAACTCGTAATCAACTAAGTTACAATGACGGCGGTATAAGCGTACAAGCGTCTGATAAGGCCCCCATGATTATGCAGTGGATTAGCATGTTTCGTTCAACATATGAACAAAAAAAGAAAGACTTTAAAATATCTATGAATCTCGCAATGGGATTCGATGGGCAATCGATTCAATCAGACTATTACTTTATTGGCGGGTACTATGACGTATTCGATAAGGTATTTAGATAAGGATATAATATGACAACACCTGCAGATACACCACTTACAGGCCCTAAGCCGCCAGCAGACAGCCCTTCTTATTTAGTAAACGCCTTTGCAGGCTCCGCATACAACGCCATAGGCGGAGACGCGGTACCTGATAAGCAGTTTATTGGTTATAGTGATGTCGGTACATTGCGCATGAACATGCTTCAATGCATCATGTTTCATGGTCACGCAGCGGGTATGCGATTAGCGGAATTTGTACGCAATTATAAAAATAATGATGGCACAATTGGTGCCATCCTATTAACTGGTATTAACATTGTTCCCGACTCACAAGACGTATTTCATTTGTTCTATATGGGCACAAATGAATTAAACGCCGATAACATAGCTCTTAAAGCACGTCTTACAGGCGGTCCTAAAGGATTTGGAGGTTAACTATGACATGGTTTAAAGATGATAAACTAGTTGACGTTCTTTATAAGACTGCGTCAACTCTAGAAGACTTGGAGCCACAAAGATTTTCCGCGTCAAATAAGACAGACTTAGCAAGTAGAGCACTTGCTATGGGTGGAGTTTTGAGTGGGAATCGTGGCATGATTCAAATGTCGAGAGCATTAAAGCCCACTACGGCAGCTATGCACGAGAAGGCTTTAAGAATGAAAACCTTACAAGCGAGAGGACTAAAGTCAGAGGATATTCCACGCCCAATAGATAGTCATGTCAAAACGGCTGGGCTGTTTATGAAACCGTCTGATCTTGCAGATCATAAGAACTTGGCTAACGTACTTGAAAGCGCACTCTCAAGTAGTGATCAAACTAAAAACTTTAAAAAGCACGCTAGCGCAAACTCTACTTATAGACTAGTTGGTGCGGCTACTGGTGCCGTAATCGGTGGTACGGGGGAATACCTAAGACAACAATATGTTGGGGAGAGAACAGACCCTATTCCTCCGCCAAGACCTGTTGAGGGGACTTTACCACAAAAAATTAGAGCGCTAGTAGACAACTCTAAAAATAAAGCCGAAGATTGGTCAAGAAAGAACCCAATGACATCCGTACTTGCAGCGTCTGCTACTGGTGCTGTTGCTGGTGGTTTGGTGGGAACACTACCTAATGCGTTTAAAAATATTGTAACTACTATTAAAAATAAACCGGTAATAGTTTAAGGAACACTATGATAATTATAAAGGATTTTGCATTAGATTGCTTTGATCTGAATTATATTGAGATCAAATGGCGCATAGATACAAGTTCGGACGATATACTGAAGTATCAGTTCTTTGTCGAACGGTCTGAATCTCCCGCCGGTCCTTTTGAAAATGTTGCAGGCCCTTTAGTAGATGTTTATAGGGCGAGGGATAATATTGCTCCTAGACGGATGGCGTGGAGACAACTTTATTATAAAGTAATTTGTGTCGATACTCTATCTGGTAATAAGACCGAGACCGCCCCCGCCAACTTGACTGCTAGGTTGCCTTTTGACGCAGTTGAGATGATACGTCTTTTCAATTTACAATTACGTGAATATACGGGCAGGCCTTGTCTTTTATTCCCGTTAAGGACATTTGGACAACGTTGTGTTTGTTTTGACGTAATCAGTCAAAGGAGAACAGTATCATCTTGTAAGACTTGTTATAACACGGGTTTTATACGTGGATACCATTACCCTATGCTTGTATTTTTACAGATTGAGCCCTTTGTAAAAAATAAGGACGTCCGTGAGGAACTGATATCAAATTTTGCGGGAACAAGTGCGAGAACTATATCTTACCCCGCAATGAAGCCTGGAGACTTATTGATAGAACGTGAAGGCACTAGGTGGAGAGTCCAAACGGTGCAAGTAAGTGAGCGTTTAAGGGCGCCTGTACAACAAACGCTCACCTTATCGAAGGTGACAGAGGGTGATATCGAATTCTCTCTGCCGGTTGCTTGGCCAGATGAGTATAAGACGTCTCCAAGATCATATAACCCCAAATCAGATATAGGAACATAATATGAACGGAAGATTATTTAGAGCAGTATCTACACTGCACGGTGACTATTACCCAGAATACGCATTTCAGGGCGTCAAACTTGCGGAGCATAAGGAAGAGCAAGATGGTAGCCGTCTTAGGGACTTGGGTATTATGCTTGGCGGGTCTGCCGCTGGAGCGGGCTTAGGCTATGGCGCTTCTAGGCTAATAAAAGGGAATTTTGGTAAAACAATCGCAAAAGTAGATCCCAATGACCGCTTGAAGTACATATTACCAGCTTTAACACTAGCGGGCACTGCAACAATGATTGCGAAAGCTCAACAAAATAACTATACTAAAAACGAAAAGACCGCATCTCATTACTTAGGTTAACCATGATAAACATAACCAAACCTCTCGACTTTGATCCCAAGAACAGGGAATATGATCCTTTCTACGATCCTGTAGCGCATTCAATGCGTGTTCTGATAGGGTTTTTGCAAGGTTTGTTTGGTTATTGTGAACATGGTAGCTACAAGTGGTCTCCCTCTTTAGAGGACACTGAGATAACTATTACGGGTCAGTACCCGCTTACTCTTGAATCTTTATCTAGACGCCCCGCAATAGTATGTGTTAATAGTCAAGCAGCGTATCTTAATACAAGTATGAATAACCTAGAAACAATAAACATCTCTACGGGTAATAAAGTACATAGGGATATTATTAGTTGCAATGCCGTTTTTAACTGTGTAAGCAGAACTGGATTAGAAGCGTCAAGAATAGCATGGTTTGTAGCCTCTAACATAAAATCACTACAAGTTTTTTTACAAAGAAGCGGTCCATTTACTAGAATAGGCCACGATGTAACAATAGGCGGGGAATCCTCTCCTGGTGGCATACTTCCAGACGTTGTTGATGGGAGCGCAATAAACGTACAAGTAATCGTTCCCTTCTTCATTCCCCATAAATGGGAAGTTAGAAATCCATCATTTAAAAACGATGACATTCAACTAAAAGTAGATGCTGTAACAAAAATAAACTCTAAGGGAGACTAATTATGGTAGATAGCGTAAGAAAACCAGGAGTGGAAATCACTCAAGTCATTACTACTACACCGCCAACTGCGTCATCACCAAACCTTATTCCTTGTGTCATTGGCCCCGCGTATGAAGTAGTAGATCTCCTAGATCAAAACGGGTCATTGACATCGGAATCAAAGCTTTTGGATTCGCAAGGCAATGAAGTCGTATATCAACAAATATCAAAGACTGTTGATATACTCGACTTCCCCACATCTAAAGCTGACCCAACACAGATGTCAGTTCTTCCAGATGAAGTACAAGTAGCTTTATCTAACGGTAAAAAATATGATATTCTTCCGGTACGACCTAGCAGTGCATTTTTAGCGTATGCAAATTTTGCATATAGAGCGGGTATATTTCTTTATGGGGCTCCTATCAATTACGCTATCAATTTTAATGTGGCCGTTGACGTAATATCACGTACTCAAGTCGTATCAGATAAGATATTAAATCTTAGTGCAAACTTAACCTCATATACTGCCCTTGCAAACGCAATTAACGCAGAAATGGGGTTTCAGTTCGCATTTCCTTTATCATTGAGTGTGTCTGGCCAAACAAGAGCTGGTATATTACTTCTTAGCCAACGTTATGGTGCCTCAAGTAGTGTAACTCTTAGATATCAAAGTGGGGGTAATAATGCCTCTCATGCATCTTGGGGCTTGGCTAATAAAACTTATCGTGTCGAAGGTTCTGGGTTTAAATCTCAAGATGAATCGGCAAACAATGTAACTGTGTCATCTTATGTGGTACACAGTCGTGGCAAGTTTATCGTAGCCGACAATCCCGCAAGTGTTACAGGAGACTCTGATAGCTACGAGGGACAAGGAAGTATGGTTCCTGTATGGGTACAGGAAACAGTTACAACGGAGTTTATTCAAACATCAAGACCAAGTGCGGTTGTATTTACAAAGGGCGATAGTCAACGTAACTTACCACTACAGGGTGCGACAAGATATACAGATGGGGACTTATTTTATGCAAATGGCCCATTTGGAAGTTCCGTAGTTGGTGTGCAAGTAGCACAAGTCGAAGCCAATCGATTTAAGTTAGTTACAGTAGATACTGCAAACAGCGTCTATGACGCACAGGGTGGTATTGTCGACCAAAGATACATTGATTTCAAAATTGGTGAATTAACATCGCCTAATCCATTTGCACCTAAAAATGCTTTTTTCAGAGCTCAGAATATTACTAGTTTGAATACAGAATCCACCAATGCGTCAGTTAGTATCGAGATTAATACGGGGGCTGTTGGATATATTGCACCAGCAGGCGGAACAATAGCATTACTTCAACGAAACGCTGGACAAGAGATCTTGGGAGCTGACGGTCTAGAAATCAAACTTCAGTTAACAATCGGTGATCTTGCTCAACCGGAATTTACTTTTGCGGCTGGCCCATCCTACGCCAATATTGATGCTCTTGTAACAGCTATCAATGACGCATTAACAGCATCAGATGTAGATTTCTTTATTGTAGACACTGTTAGCGGTAACCCAAACGCTCTTACAATTACTACGGCTTTAAAAGGCGCTTCAGCATCATTGCAAGTACGTGGTAGTTTATTAAGTATATTTAACAATGTTGCGGGCAACATACAATACAGTGCATCATCAATACTTACTGACTCTGGAAACGATGAAACAGTACCTTCATTAGGCGGACAAACACTTAGTATATTCTTTAATGGGAATGACAAACCAGTGGATATAATTGCGCTTAGCGATAGCTTAGACTCTTTTGTTGCAAGAATAAACGAAGTCGTGGGAACCGCGGTCGCCACCATAGAAGTAATTGATAGCAAAAGATACTTTATTATCCGCTCCTATTTAAAAGGCATGGCAGGCAGTGTTCGTGTCGGGGATTTCTCTCCGTTGAGTGTTTTGAGCAAGCCCATTCAATATGGTATTGGTCGACCAGACCCTGATTTATTGGTATATACCGATGGGTCTATTCTTATTGGGTCTGAAGTTCTTAGAAACTCCATCACAGCACAACCTCTCAAAAATATACGAGCATCTATACATATTTCGTATCGAGCGCTTAGACTTGATTTAACTCCAAGTGCTAACCAACCTGGTCTCATCAAAGTTTCCAACATAGATGACCTTAATTCAATATACGGGCCAATAAGTACAAAAAACCCATTAGCGCTTGGTATATACTACGCATTAATTAATGCGGGGAATGGTATTGAAATATCAGCCATCGGTGTTGATGATATTTCGGATGCTGAGCCAAACGGTACAGCGCAATCTTATTTAGAAGCGCTAGAGTTTTTAAGATCATACGAGGTATATGCAATAGCACCCTTAACATCAAGTGAGCAAGTAATAGAACTTATCGACGCGCATGTTAAAGATATGTCATCTCCCGTTAATAGAAAAGAGCGAATTCTCATATCCGCGCCATCTAATCCAGAAAGATTTTTACCGTTAGTCGTATCTAGTGGAAACGAGGCGCAAAGTACAGGAAACGAAAATCAGATCGACTTGAACGCCACTCCTGAAGCCGTGTTAGCCAATCAGGGTGTAAATACCGATGGTACTATTCCATTTCAATTGTTGGACGGAAGACAACTATTTATTTCACTAAAGTTTGGGGATTTCTCCAAAAATTATTCCGTGTCTAGCGTAGATGGCGCTCGTATTACAGTAAGACGCACATTTACTACTGCTCAAAATGCTGATGGATTTTATACTACAGACGCTTTGCCATCTGTATTTGTGAATACAACATATTCTCTTCAATTACGTGGACAGAAGCTTACATTGCCAGGTTCCACCAAACTTGACAAAACAAGCTATGCTGAAACAATAAGAGACCGTGCTCAGCAATATTCAAACAGAAGACAACTTAGATTATATCCAGAACAAGTTCAGACTGTACTAGAAGGTATTGAAACACGAGTTGGGTCATATTACTTTGCATGCGCTTTAGCAGGCGCATGTGCAATTGTAGCACCTCAAGAACCATTTACACGAAGAAGACTTCTCGGTTTCTCAAATGTTGTGGGCCCATCCTTAGAAAACGCACAACTTGACACAATATCTGCGGGTAATGCCGTAATTGAAGTTGAAAGTCTAGGAGAGACCCCCGCATTGAGAATGCAAGGTACAACAGACCCATCAAGTATTGAAACACGTGAATGGTCTATTACCCGCGCAGTCGACTACTTTGCAAAAACATTGCGTAATGCCTTGAGAAAACGGATAGGATTGTTTAATATAACACAAGCGTATATTGATGACTTATCAACACTTCTCGATGGCGCATGTGTTAGTGCAGTTGGTAATGGTTTATTCCTTTCCGCTGCTGTTACAAAGTTAGTGCAAGATAAGCTCCAACCTGACACACTACTAGTTGAAATTCAAGTTGAAGTATTTTACCCAGCTAATTACATTAAGTTAACAATCGCTATCTAGGAGATTAGAATGGCAACAGTATTAACACAAAAGCAAAAAGATTTGCGTAGCATTTCATTCGGTTCTGAACAAGGTGTCAGACCACACTCTCTCTATCGTGAAGTTGCCGATGTCCGCAATGACGTTGAAGTAGCCTTTAAGAAAATTGAACAAGGTGCATTGCCAACCGTTATCGGAAGCTCTATTAAAGTTTTTGATACTGTGAATACTAACTCAGGCGTAGTCTATGTTTCAAACTTCGGTGTTAGATCACATATTGCGTCTGTTACAATCAATAGTAAGATTGTAGTTAAGCACCCAG
>JACCDO011551598.1_pt1 | contig 42101 bp, 30 predicted proteins | sample 7446101 | NCBI WGS metagenome assembly JACCDO01 (sample SAMN15323440, study PRJNA562643) | freshwater metagenome | isolation source: river surface water | place: USA:Blue River Watershed | collected 2017-08-16 | reverse complement strand
TGCTAATAAGAATATAAAATCAAAATTACTTCTCATTTCCGGTGGGATACCAAGCGAAAATTGCATTGTTAAAATAAAAGACATTTTATAATGCCGACCATTAAAAAACAATTCGGATATTTGTGGTTCTTTTACCCATGAACCTTTACTACTCATACAATCATCCATAATTAATATTAATCGACCATCTTTTTCTTTTTTGCCTTCTCTGCGTCTTCTTTCATTATCACCACTTATTTGTTCTTGACGTTGATATATTTTATCTAAAATAGTGCTATTATATTCATCATAAATATATAATTCAGGAATAAACTCTGAATAAAACTTGTTAAGTTTTTCTGTTTTACTAATTGCTATCGCATTAGGAATATCGCGCATATGAAATAAAATTTCACGAGTTAAATAACTCTTACCAGATGCACGTTTTGCAATCATAGCAATAGTAACGAAATCTGGCATACTTTTAATATCAAATTTTTTTATTAAGAGACTATTATTTCCATACTTTATATTCTTAGTAGTCATATTATAAAACTATAGATTTTATATTTAAATTTAATAATAACCTAAACTAACATAATATTATATTTAAAATTTAGGAACTGCCATATATACATCTAATTTTTTAGTAAAATCATCTTTATAACTTCCTATGTCTATACCAGACATATGATAAATAATAATTATAAAACATATAACTAATATAGGTATTTTAACAGTATCAAATATTTTTAAATATAAAGGTTTATTTTCATCAGTTTTCTTAATTTGTGGATATTGTAGCCAAATAATTAAAATAATCGCAATTAATATTACTAGAATTATCATTATAATATATAATATATATGATTTAAAATATTTTATTTTATATTTTAATTATATATGGATAATAGAATAATTAAATATTTTTTAATAGGTTTAATTGCATTTATTGCTATTAGATATATTCCTTCAAGTGCTTTGGATGATATGGAAATTTTAGTTGTATCTATGACTGTTTCAATTGGTTATGCAATTATTGATAAATTATTACCTTCTTATACTTAATTATATATTAAGGTAGTTATTAAAAAATTTCTCCCTAGATTTCTTTTCTACTTTTTCATTAGTATTAACAGTATGTTTCATATCACTATTTGAAAATATATCTTGATAGTTTTCTGCATTTTCTTCAGGATTATATGTCATTGTATCAGAATCTAAATCTTTTAATATTTTATTTTTAATATCACTGTTATTTGACATTGATTTAGTTGCAGTGTTTTGTGTTTGTCTTATAGATTCATGAACGATACGTTTTAATGTTGATGATGATTTTCTGTCAGAATGATGTCTATTACTACCTCCTTGGTGTCCTTGTCCTCTATTCATTTGAGATAGCATCATTATTGCAGCTCCTTGTGGTATAATATTTTCACCTTGATTTCCTACAGGTGGCATCATCATCATATTAGTACCTTGATTTCCTATTTGTGGCATCATCATCATATTAGCACCTTGAGGTCCTATTTGTGGCATCATCATCATATTGGTTCCTTGTGGTATAGGTTGCATTTGAGTTCCCATTGGTTGCATTGGTTGCATTGGTTGCATTGGTTGCATTTGTTGCATTTGCGTTCCCATTTGTGGCATTACAATATTTCCACCACCATTAGCAGAGTGATTATTAACAGTGAAATTATTATTATCATTTGAATCTGATAATATACTATTTTTATTAATAATATTTAATATTTTTTCATTAAGATTATTTTCATTTGTTTCATTATTAAATCCCATAGCCGCAGTCATTCCATTTCCACCTATTATACCTCCTGTTTGTTGAACTTGATTAATACCAGAACCACCTAACATATTATTATCATTGCCAAACATTTCTACTCTTGCTTCTGGTATTTCTGGTATTTCAGGTACAACTGGTTCTTTAACCACTTCTTTTTCTAATTCAATTGGTATATCTAAAATTAATGGCATATTATATTGTTCGAATAAATCTAATGATTTCCCATTAACTAATCTTGATTCTTTTTCCCCTAAAAACTTTTCAAATATTGCAGCTAATGGTAATAATCTTCTAATCGCACTTTCTATACAACAACCAATAATTTTCATAACTTCGCAATAATTTTTCTTTTGCTCTAATGATGAATATTCATGATAAAATAAAAATGGATCCATCCAAAATTGACGAGCACATTCAATATAAATGGTATGAATAAATAAAGACATATCAACCTCTTTTTTCATAGCTTCCGATGGTTCTAAACCATTAACTAATATATTCATTTTAAATATAGTTTGAATTAATTGAATAACCCATGGATATTCTTTTGTTTTAAAATTAATTCTTTCTATTTCTTTTTTAATTATATCATTATCCCAAGATGGAATAGCTTTTAATAATAATTGAAATGTTTTTAGAATATTATTTTTATTACTACTTTTCTTTGATTCATTATATAAATGTTGCAACCCTTCTAAAATAATGGGAGTTAAAATTTGACATAATAATAATGTATATTCTTTTTTAAGCTCTATCATACATATTGAATTCATCTTAGTTTATATTAATTAACTAGAAAAATAAATTTATTTAAAATATATTTTTCTAGATTTTTTGAATTTATATTAGTTTAATTATTTAATCTTGTTTTTTCCATGGGGCTAATACAAAATCAGAGCTTAATATATCATAACCACGGACTTCATCTCTATCATCTTTTCTGATAGTTTCATCTGTGTTAGCATCTAATGAGGTATTAACAACAACTTTTTCATTCATTCTTGCTACATATGCTTCATCAATATCTTTATTTGTTAATTGCATATCCTTTGTTATACCTAATTCATCCAATTTTTTATAATATTCTTCTTGGGTATACATTTGTTGAAATTCTTTTTCCAATTGTTTTTTAGAATCTTCTTTATTTTGATTACAATTATCTCTTAAATGAGGTGGTTTACTATAACATTTAGGGTCAGTGCAGCATTTAGATAATTCAACTTTGCGAGAGTCATCCAAATTGATTAAATGTTCTGATTTGCAATTTTTTAAATTCATTGTAACTAATATTCCAAATATAAACGATATTATTAATAAAAGAACAATATCTATAGTGATTTCCATTAAATATATAAAGAAATTTAAATAATTTAATTATAGAATTTGATTTTAAAAAATTATTCAATTAGATTATTTATTTCCTTTTTTTCTTTAGTAGATAATGTAATAAATTCAATTGTTTTATCTATTTTCAAACATAATTCTAAATCTTTTATATCAAAATCTTCTTTATAATGTTTTAATATATCTAATATGTATTGAGTTTGTTTTGTAGAAACCATATGATTAGATAATCTGCATAATAATAAAATTTCTTCAATACTTCTTTTACCTATAATTTTCTCTAAATTTATTATATTTTTTTTATTTATATTTTTCAATGATGTTTTATTTAAATCAGCACTAAATTTAATTTCTGATGGAGTTATTTTTCTATTCATTTTACTTGAAATGAAACTTGTATTATAACATGTATAAAAACCATGAATATCTTGTAAATACCAATTTTGGTCTGTGTATATACTAGTTTCTATTGTATCTCCTATTGAAATTGAATCACTTATATTAATCATTTCTTGAATTTGTTCTTCAAATGTATTTTTATTTTTAGGAGATACTATTTTTTTATAATAATTTTCATGAACCATTAATGGTATTAAAACTTTATCAATTTCATATAATTTATAAATTTTCTCAAAATTATTATCATTATTTAATAATTCTAATGATGCTTCAAATAATCCAACAGATGAATCTTTTGATATTGATTTATTAATAAATATATCAATATCTTTTATATTTAATGATTTATAATTATAACTATATTCTTGTAATAAATTGATTAATCTTCTAACATCATATTGTGAAAATTGAATTACTTTTTCTAATGCATCATATTCTTTAACCTCTATTTTTTCTTCCTTACATATTTTTTGAATAAATTTTCCTAAATCATAAGATGATGGTGAAAAAAATTTAATCTCCATACAATATTTTTTAAGGTCATTTAATAATTTACTATGATTAGTATTTGATATGAAAATTAATGGAAAACTCTTCATTTTTGCATTAGTTTTAAAAATATTAAACACATATTTTTTTTCACTACTTAAGCTAATTGATTCAATTTCATCAAATACAATTGCTATTTTTTTATTCTCAGTTGCATTAGTTTTTGATTTCATTTTAAATTTAGAAAATACACTATTCTCATAATTATAATAATCATCAAATTCCGTCTCATTACCATTCCTAAAATTTTTTAATTCATCTGGATAAATTACTTTAATTGTATAATTATATTTTTTTAATAATAATTCAATAGATAATGTTTTACCTATACCATGAGAACCACTAATAATAATTGAATTATTATTATGTTTATCAAATTTAGATAACCATTCATCTATTTTACTTATAGACTGCTTATTACCTACTATTTCATTAATATCATTTGGTTTCCATTTATTAATCCATAAATTCGAATTAGAATTATAATTTGAGTTCATTAAGAATATATAAAATTATTCTTTATAAAATAAAAAATCAATATTTTTGTTTAAAATTATTATAAAAAAATTATTATAAAAAATTTTATTATAAAAAAGCCAGATGATAAATAAAATATTATAAAATTTTTATTATAAAAATAAGTTTAAAAAAATCATTAATTTTTTTTCTATATTAAGTTATATATGTCTCGCAGAACCGCATCAGTTAGATCAGGAAGCACTGTCGATATGGAAGTCGCCAATCTTTTCAAGCTTCAAAACAAAAACCAATTTACCAATGCTCTTTTATCTTTACGTCAACGCTACAGAGATGAAGACCTCGTCGGCAAAATCCAAGATGTCTTCATGCAACGCCACTCATCAATTGTTAAATCTGCCAAGAAATTCGCCATGGCTGTTCGTGAAAAATACGCTCAACAAAACATTCCCTTCCACCAACTCCTTATGAAGGCTCGCGCTCATGCCAAGAAGCACCACTTATCTGAAGCCGAATTTGCTGAATTCCAACGTATCTACGAACAAGAACTCGCTGGTTCCAACTCAAGCGAAGTCATCATCCCCATGACAAGCATCATGAAGGTCCTCGGAAACATCAACACTGGTGCTGAAGCTTACTTCAAGGCCGATGAAGCTGATTTCCGCAACCTCCAAGAAATCCTTAAACTCAATGAAGCTTCAAGACCCCTTCACGCTCAAGTTCTTCTTCAAGCCATCCAATACACCGGTATTGATGCCGCTTTCCTCGCCACAGTCTTATTTGAAAAGACTATCCAAAACCCCGGAGACCACGTTCACCCCGTCGTTGCTGCTCTTTTCTTACCCAAGATTAAGACTGTTGACGAACACTTTGTTTATTCAAACATGAGCGGTATCATTAAATCACGCTACAACCACACTCCCCTCACAACACGTCCTGACTATGAACTCTTCTACAACTTAGTCACAGACCCCAATGACGTTGTTTGCGATACCCGCACACCTGTTGGCGATTTACTCCACCGTTGCAACCTCCAAAACCAACTCTGGAACTCAGTTCTCCACCTCCGCAACGGTCAATACTTCAACCCCTCACTCCGTGAATTCATGACATCAGTTGATGTTTGCCGCCTCAACAAGTTTGACAACCCTGACCTCGTCTATGGTCGTCATGATGGTACCATCATCAAGCGCCTCTTCAGTGCCTTCTCATTCCGCCCCACTGTTGTTGCCACACTCCCAGTTGCCAGCCTTTTTGCCTACAACCCCTACTCACAAAATATGCGCCCAACTGTTACATCAATTCCCATGATTAACGTTCGCCTCAGCAACTTCGGTCAAGCTGCTGCTACCGCCGCCGCTGCTGCTGGTATTGTTGGTGCTCGTGCTCCAGTCAATGCTCTCTCAGCTGCTCTCAGCCAAACCAACCAATTCCTCGAAGGTAATGCTGTTGTTAACCGCCACACCAGTGTTATGTTCTCACGTGAAGTCTTAGTCTTCTATGTTGACCGCCGCAGCTATGTCTACACTGCTGGTACCACTCTTACCAACCTCGCCCGCTTACCTACATCAATTGCTGGCTTTGAACGCATCAACGACATTAAACTCGATTGGGAAGACACCATCACCATCAACTATGCCAGAGACTCAAATGGTGTACCTACTGACAGCTTCAATCTCTGCAGTGCTGTTATTGCTGATGTTAACACAACTGTTGACCCAGCTGTTGGTGGCAACTATGTTGTTGGCTCATCAGCTATCGTTAGAAACCCTAACGGTGGTGATTACGAATGGTACCACTACACACCCAATACATGCATTTCTAGAAATAGCACCTTACCAATTATCCCTATCAGCTTAAACGACTACGTTGATGCCAATGGTGAAGCTGTTCCCGGTGCTGAAACACTCATCACCAAGAGAGGTCTCATCATTGTCTACACCAACCCTCTCTACAAGGACCAACCATTAAGCTTCTAATAACCTTCGGTTTTAACCTTCGATTAGACTTTAATTATAAAAGTTAATATATTTATTAACTTTTATAAATCTTTAAAAATCAAAATTACTTGAAAATCCAGCCGTATCACGACCTTGTTTTCTACTATCAGATTGAGGCAATTCCATAGGCGCAATTGTATTATAATCATGAATATATCTTAAATAAGCAATAAGTTCAGTAATAGCTGTTTTAAACATTTGTCTTAATACTTCTTTATTTAATCTATCAACTTCTTCATCAGTTGGTAAAGCATTTTTAACATTTTTAAAGTAAATATGTCTCATTGCAGCATAAACTATATGTTTTCTTTGTGGTTCAATTTTAATTCTTTTATTATAGCGTTTAAATGTTTCTTCCATAACCATTCCAATTAATGTATTATTTATATAATCAACATTAACATCGCTAAAGAATTTATATGATATATCATTTGGTTCAATATTTATAAGTTTGCCAACAAAATCTCTTTCCTTATCTGTAGGTTTATAAGAGTTATATGATAACATTAATATAATTTAGATAATAATATTATTAATAATATTATAATGTTATATTGTATGAATCAATTAAACTATCTTTATTAAGCCTAAAACTCTTTTCTGATATCTGCATTACATTATTTGAATCTGGATGCTCGACTAAACTATGACTAAATACAACCTTAGGATATAATTTACCATTCATATCTTTTATTAATATCTCCTTTCTCTTCCCATCTATATCTCTATTATATATAACCCATGTATATTCATCATATCTTGATTGATAAACTGCTAATTTACCAGGTGTCAATTTAGGCATTACTGTCAGAGATAAACTTGTTTTTTCAGTAATATTTAATAAAGTTCCAACTCTATTATGAACGTATTGTGGAAAGCATTCAAGTAATATATCGGCTATTTTAGTATTAACACTTTTGTTAGCTGAATTATAAATACAATCAATTAAATTTAATACTTCAACATCAGGAGGAACCATTCCGTAATCACTATAAACACCACCTGATACAAAATTATCTCTTTTAATTATTCTCTTCAAATCATTTAATATTTCTTCTTCAATATTTGATGGAACATTATTACCATCATTATTAAATAATGTTGGCGAAACAATCTTAAATACACCAGATACTCCTGCTATGGGATCAACATCTGCAAATCTACTGTCAATAACAACAAGATGACCGAAGTTAGGAACATACATCTCAATATTATTAACAATATATACCCAATGTCCTATATTATTAGGGTCTTTAAATAAATCTTTTATAAAAACATTGTTTTCAATACTAAAGTTTCTAAATAATATTTTCTTTTCTTGTAATACAGCTAAAGCAGATACCAATTGAAATAAAACACTTCTCCAGACATCAGTTGTATGGAAACCAGTTGTTATTTGTTTAGCTAATGCACCTGTTTTTTCATATGTAGGACTAGCCCATTCAATTAAATTAAATGTAGGTGCTTCTGTTAATGCTAATAAACTAACTTTACTGTCAGCAGATAAGTCCAATGAGGATGAGGTGGACCCAATAGAAGTTGATGTAGAACCTGTCGCTTGACCTATTAATCTTCTTAATTCATCATTTTTAAATGTAAGGAATTTATTAATTTCTTTATAATTATTTAAATTTCTTAATATTAAATCATATTCTTTATGAGTTCCGATAACTTGCTCTAATTCTTTATAATTTATTTTTGATATTTTATCTAATTTATATAAAATCATACTAATAAAATTAGGGCTAATCTTTTGTTCTAAAATAGTTTCCTTAACATACTTGTAATATGATAATTCTCTCCAAACATCAAAATTATGACAATCTAATCCAGCATCAATATTACAATTTAATGCACCTTTACTTAACATATAAATTCTAATATTAACTCCCATGGCTTGTTTAGCTATTTCAATGTTTCTAGTATCATTATTATATCTAATTGGATAAGCACCATTATAAAGTAAGAAATTAATTGGAATATTTTTATATCTATTTCTTCCTAAAGAGTATGGATTAAATTCTAATACTCTAATATATTCTAAAATTGATTTAGGTCCAGCTTGGAGGGTCATGTCTTCTCCGTCATGATGTTTAATCATTGAATTTCTTAATAAATTCATTATTTGTTTTCTTTCATAAATATTATTCATAGTATAAATAGTTGGTTCTCCTGGTAAAACATCTTGATATATTTGGTTAAGAATAGTATGGTGATGACCTGGAGCACCTAAATTAATATTATATACTTTTTGTAATGGTATTTCATTTGGTTTATTTAATGGAACTCCTCTAAATGGGAAAAAGTTATTCATATCTGGAACAAATGCAGGTGGATATGTTATTTGATTATCAATTGGAACAAATGCTGGATTTGTGTATTTGGGGTGAGTATGAAGAGCACCAGGGGGAATATTTGGAACAGGTTGATACATCTTTTGTTCTGCAATAACCGGTGTTTCAGTTATATTCTTTTGATAGTTTGGTGGTCTGGGTGAATAACTGCGTTCATCAGACCCACGTTCTTCTCTCTTAAATGGTGGTGAGTATGGACGGTCTTCTTTCTTAAAATAAGGGCGTTCTGAACTGTCTTCTTTCTTAAAATAAGGGCGTTCTTTGCGTTCAAAACGTTCTTTTTCTTCAACTTTATAAACTTTATTTCTTTTTTCAGGATCAAATTGTTTATATTTCTTTTCTCCAGAATCTGGATACATTTTTTCTAAATATTTATCAATTTTCATATCTTCTTTATCTTCTTTTTCATCTACATCATCAGTTGTTTTATCTTCAGTTATTGATATAGTTTCATCATCACTTTCTTCTGGTTGTTTTCTTTCCTTTTCCTTTTCATAATAAACTTTAGCTTGAGGAACATAAGCTGGTTTTGTAATTGGTTTATATTCTGGGTCCCATGTTGGTTTTTCCTTAACTTTATATGGTTTAACATAATTAGGATTTGTTCTGATTTCTTGACGCATTAAAAGTGTCGGATCGTATTTTTCTTTCTTTTCTCCTGTAGGTTCTGGTTTCTTAGGTTCTAAATCTCTTCTATAAACGTTCTTAGCATCATTAGAAATAAATGGTGCATTAGCTGGAGTTTTAACTGGAGGATGATAAAAAGTAGAACCTCCAATCATATTATCCTTTACTTTTCTTTTTCCAGTAATAGATGATTTTCTAACAGATGATTTTCTAACAGATGATTTTCTAGTAATAGATGACTTAATATTAGACATTTTGTCTGAACGACGGTTTGACTTACGGTCTGTGTAATAATTATCTGGTGACATTTTTCTTTCTATTTTAATTTCTTTAGTAAAATGTTTAAAATAATTATCATCTAATAATTCTTCTGGAACAAATAATTCATCATTTTCTCTAATATACATTTTTTTATTTGTTCTATATTTTTCAGGAATTACTTTATCCATAAATTCCATTGTTTCCTCATCCATAGTATCAACTAATTTTAAAAGATTATTTAAAAAATAATGAAGATCAAAATATGCGTTTTTATCATCAAAAAATGGAACATTTAATGGACCATCTACGTTCATTCCATACATACCTGGAATATTTGCTACAAAGAAATTTGTTATTTTAATTTCAAATGTATTATTTGGAATGTAAAAAGTAGAATTATTATAATGATAAACATCATTTACTTTTTCCTTTAAATATACAAAAATGTTTGATAAATTAAGCATATTATGTCTAAAACCAGGAAATTCTTTTTGTAATACAGCTAATGTGTGAATTATTTGAAATAATAATATTTTATAATTACATTCTGATGATTGAATAAATTCAGCTAATGGGATACTTTTAAAGAAATTTTCTTTCACTCTAACCGAAAATATATTTGATATTTGTTCTTCTTTCATCATATCAATGTATTTTTTGTAAATATCTTCATATGGTTTAATAATATCATTCATCTGGGAGAATTTAACATCAACATTAATAATTGGTAAAGCAATATGTTTTGTTTTCTTTGATAATACTAATGAACTTAATATATAAGAAAATAAACAATCATTATTATTCATATTATTGATGTTATCTATATCATCTAAATCATTAATATTATTATAAGGAGTAATGTTTAAAGAAACTGATAAACCATCTGTATATCTTTTAAGTATTAAATTATTGGTATCATTATTAAAATCAATCATTTTAAATTTACCGCTAAATAATGATGATAATATATCATCATACTTTTCTCCTTCAAATTTAATTTTAATATCATCAATTGAAATTTTTTCTTCATCAATCTTAAAATCTTCTATGTTTTCCTTATGATTATTTGAATAAATAAAATCATATAACATATTTATTTTTGTTTCAATTTCGTCCATATTATATATATTAATATGGATTTTAAATATTTATTATGATTATTAATAAATTAATTATTAATAATTTGCATAACTTTTATCAAATAGGCTTCTAAATGGATTATATGCCTGGTTCCTTGGGAAATTCTATTTTCAAATTTAGAGGTTTCTTCTATAATTTTATATTTTAATTCATTATCAGATATTTTAGATTTAATATCATTCATGATTTGTTTAATAATAATATGAAAATCAATATTGGTAATAAATAATTGATATAATAAATCTCTAATCTCTTTAATTAATTCTGGAAATTTTTTAATATTATAATTTTTTTTATTTAATACTTCATCTACTATAATTTTTATTATTTTATCCCAGGATGATGTAAAAGGAACTTTAAATTTTTTGAGTTCTAAATATCCATATAATTTATTAATATTATTATGAGAATTCTTAACAATTTCAACAATATCAGAAGATTTAAGTTGAATATTTTCTTTCAATGCAATATTCATAGCAATATTAGTAAGTAATTCATCAGATGGAAGTGGAACACGTATCATTAAACATCTACTTTTAAGAGGTTCATGAATTTTAGACAATTGATTTGAAACGAAAATAAATTTACAGCTATCAGCATATTTTTCCATTGTTCTTCTAAGAGATGCTTGTGCGTAATAGCTCAGATTATCAATTGTATTAATTATAACAATTTTATAAAGATGTTTATATTTTAAAACATGTAATATTTCTACTTTAGCATATTCTTCAATTATTTCTTGAATTAAATATTTATCAAAACCATTATTATTCGGTTCAATAATTATATGATGTTTAGATTGTTTAATCATTACTTTTGTTTTAGTATTACTATAACCATTTATGGTATATTCAGTTTCCTGAACTTCTACACTTTTCTTAGTAAAAATTTTTTGTAATAAATTGTTAATTATAAATTCTTTTCCACAGCCATCAGGACCGTAAAATAATAAATGCGGCATATTTGCATATTTCCAATTTCCATGTTCCATATTATTAATTATTTCCTTAAATTCAATAAATGGTCTATTAACAACTCTATCAATATTATAATAAATCTGATTGTGTGTATTCAATGAATTCAATAATCTGTCTACTATTTCATATGATGGGAAAATATCATTTTTATATTTATCTACAAGAAACATTATTATAATATTTCTATTATTTCTTTTAAAACCTTTAATCAATTTTTATTTAAAATTATGATAAATTAATAGTTAATGTATACCAAAAAACCAAAATTTTTAATACTAGGAAATCATGAGAATATTGAAAAAGTATTAAATAAATTACCTAATAAAAATAAATTATTTAATAATTATTTATATGATATTGAAGAACCATTTATTGAATATGGATTTTATTTACAAAAAGAGGATGAAGATAATAATTCAGGAGAATTTAGAATTATAGTTTGTCCTGAAAATATAAATGAATATAATAAAAATTTATTTAATGATGATTATTTTAAAAATATAACTGGTATAATAATATGTCATCATAATAATAAATCTCATTATAATGAGATATTTGATACAAATGAAATAATTCATATATGGTTTAATAAACAGACAAAAAATACAGATTTAAATTATACATTTAATGATTTTAAATGGATAAATAGAATATATTATCATTTAGATATACCATTTGCTCCAGCTATAGATTCTTATTTTGATATTAATTGTAGAATTATTTAACTTTATAAAAATTGATAAGGCGTTATAACTCTCCTTATTAACTTTATAAAATTTAGAGAAAAACTCCAAATTTTATAAAAATTGATATAACAAATAATAATTACTATATTTTTATTATTAATGATGAATAATAATAACATTAACACACCTCCCCCATTATTTGTTTCAGATATTTGGATTAAAGGGAGTATTAAAAATAATGTTAATGTTAAGATTAAAAAGAAATTAAATAAAGAAAAAAATTCAGATAAGGATGAAAAATCCGAGACATCTGATAAAGACGATAAAGAAGGTAGGTTAATAATTCTATTTTATTTTTTAAATAAATCACGACTATTCATAAAAATTGATAATTAAATATTTTTCATTATAAATTTATAATATAATGAAAAAGTTAAAGTATACAAAAAAAATACAAAATGAATTCCAATCATTTCAACAGATAATAAATAATTATTGTAGTAAAATAAATAAAGAATATGCTAAAAATATGAATAAACTTTTGGAGAATATTGCAAAAGGTGAGAAGCTTGATATAGAAATGTTAAAAGAAAAATATTTAAATAGATTAAATGATGATAATCAAGATAATCAAGATAATAAAGAAAATGTAGAAGAGATAAAAGAAGAAGATACCGAAACAACTCCTTTTGAGGAAATTATATTTGATAAAATTATAATTGATGGTACAAATTATTATTACGAAAATAAAGAAAACGGTAAAATAGTAGATGCTTCATCAAAGTTAGTTGGAGTTTATAAAAATAAACAATTTATTTTTAATTAATAAATATTTCAACAATTCTTAAAATAATTTTTAAATTTTTATTTGAATATTTTTTACTTAATTTTTCTTTAATTTTACCTAAATCTTTCGAACTATTAATTATATCAATAATTTCTTCTAAATCTGAATAACCACCCAATAATATTTGCTCTTTTTTATTAATTATATATATTTGTGGAAATGTAGCTATTTCTTTTGTTTTAAATTTTTCTTTATTGTTTTGATTAACTAATATTTTTTCAAAAGGAATATTATAATTGTTTAAAAGTTCTGCTGCTGCAATAGAATAAGGACAATGTTCCAAAACAATAACTTTCAACTTATATTTCATTATAAATATAAAGAAAAAATCTATTTTTAACTAATAATGCAAAAAATATCAGATTATTTTACCACCCCAGAAATACAATTATTTGTAAATATGGATTTTGATAAAATTTTTAATTTAACAGGACCAATAATAACATATTTTAAAAAAACATATATTGCTCCAGAAATATTCATAAAAGATGAAACAGCATTAAAAAATATTGGTATGAAATGGAATGAAACAACATTAATTAAAATTCCAAAAGATATTCATTTATTAGGTAGAACATGGTTAAAAGTTAAAATTCCATATTTTCAAATGATTGAAAAATTAACATCAACTACAACAACTACAACTAATGATGCTAATGTAAACGAAATGATTTATGATAATAATGAAACATATTTAATAATTTATAATAATAAGTATTATTTAATACCTACATTATTTTTAGAATTACCAGATTTATCTTATAATGAATTTAAATTTAAATTTAGTGAAATTAAAAAATATTTTATTGATTTAGCTTCTGTTAATATAAGTGATAATACTGATGTTATTTTTTATTCTTTCAATATGAATAATTTTTACGTGCATGATATAATACCAACTGTTTTAAATTTAAGTTCGAGTTATGAAAAATTAACATTAAATAAATTATTAAATGGGAAAGATAGATATAAACAAAATTTATTAACTCAAAATTCATTTGATAATTATATAACTACAATTGTTGAAGATAATATAATAAATGAATATCAAAATATACAAAAATTCGATAGTACAATTGATAGTAGTTATTATAATTTTATGGCATTAGAGTTTGATGTTTTATATAATAATGCAATTGATACTAATTCTGATGTTTATTTAGTAGAAAATTATATTAATACTAGCAATATAAATACAATCAATAGTATTGATAAAATTAAACAGAATACTATTACTAAAACATCTTTAGTTTATCAATATATTATTACTGATTTAAATCCATCATTTGAAAAGACTTTTACATTTTATAAAAAAATTGCAACAATTACAACTGATTCACTTTATGAATTTACATTAACTGAAGCAAATATTTCAAATCCAACACCACCTTTAGGACAAAATAAAATTACATATTATTATCCAACATATAAAGTAAATATTACATCATTAAATTTACCATTTACATTAACTACTGACATGATAATAAAAACTGCAAATGATTTATCTGTTACTTACTCAGTTGTTGGAACTGACAATATATTTACAATAGATGATACGTCAACAACATCATTAGAAAAACTAAAATTAATAATTAATACAAATAATGATTCATTAAATGAACCAAATATTAATATAACATTTCCAGATACAAATAATAATGCAGAATGGACTAATAATCTTTTAATAAATCTGGGTAAATTAGATTATAATAAACAATTAGAAGTATTATTATTTTATCAATTTAAGAAAAATTATTTTTCAAAAGAAAGTATTATTACTAATGAAGTATTAACATTTAATTCTTCTGTAAACAGTATTAAAACATTTTGGATAGAATTAAAAGTTGTTGAAGATAGATTTAAAAAACAAAATTCAACAATTGGATTTAATAATAATGAATGGAATGATGCTTATAATAATATATATATAAATACATTTAAATATATTGATAATATTGAAAATCAACCACAGGATATTTTTAATGTTTATTGTATTATTGTAAATAAATTATATGATACTTTGAAATATAAATATTTTTCTGAATTTACTTTTATTAAATTTTTTTACAATAAAATATTCAGTTATATGTATCAAAGATATTATAATATATCAAAATTAGAAAATATTACTGATTTTAAGGGCTTATTATTCTATTATAATATTGATTTATTATATTATATTGATAGAAATATTATTAAACACTATCTTTTAGAATTATTTTATATGGAAAATTATATTGCGTATGTTCCTTTAAATTTAGTATCATTGCAATTAGAAAGAAATAATATTAAAGATTATATGACAACTTCTAAAACAGATATTAATACAAGTAGTTATTTTCATGAATTAAAATATGTTAATGTATATTATTTATTTGGGCCTACATATATTTTTAAGAATGATAATATTATAGCTATTAAGAAAGAATATACAAATTATATATATTATAATACAAACTTGGTAGAGTTTCAATTAATTATTAAATTAAGAACTAAATTATATATTAATATTTTAAGTTATTCAATCGATGATACATATGTATATTTAACATTTGATAATTCTATTTATACAAAGGATGATATTATTATAAATTCATATTCTATGTTTTTTCAAGAAACAATTAAATTATCTGTCCCAGTAATTTATATGACTGAAGCTGGTACATTAAATTATAATCTTTTAACATTATATGATAAATCAAATGGAACAAATTTATTTATTACATATAATACTCTTTATGTATCGATACCAGTTTCAAATGTTATAATAAAATATACAATTAATAGTAATGTAACAGTTTATCAATCTTCATTTAATGGAACTTCATTAACAGGTACATTACCAAATGATTATACTAATTATGATAAAATAGAATTAACTTATTATATTTTACCAACAACTACGGTAAATATAAAAAATACTGATTGTAATAAAGATATTTTAGTTTCGTTTCCATTTATTGAACTTAAAAAATCATCTTTAACAACTGATGAACTAGCATTATTTACAACAGGTAATACAATTAGATTAAAACTAACTTCATCTGGTGGTTATACTAATAATTATATTCAATCTGTAATTAAGAAAACAGATTTAACGACAATTTATTTATATTGCTATTTTGATGGGAATATTACTTCATATACATCAACAATAAATAACAATGGTCTCTATGCTGTTATTTTTGAAAATTCATATTTACCAAATTTATATAATTATACATCATTAAATAGTCAAACATGTGAAACAAATGATTATATGTGTCAAAAACCTACTATTATTGCAATGAAAACTTTAGGTGATTACATGTATATTATGTCAAACTTTCCAAAAATGCTACCAGTTTCAGATCCTGGGTCATATCCGGGTGATAGTGAATCATTATTAACATATATTGATAATACATCTATTATTAAGATAGATGATTTAGACTGTAATCAATTAATAAGAGATGATACAAATAAAATATTATATTCATCACATTACGGTAATTTATTATTAACAGATCAAAAATATATGAGTACAATTAAAACTATTGTTGAGACTGAATATAATGGAATTTATGAAGATATTTATAAATTAGTAGTGGATGTGATTGAAAATTCACAAAATGAATATATTAATTCATATACAGAAATATTAGATTATATTGATACAAGCTATAAATTAGGTAAAACATTACAAGAAATAGCAATTCATACTAAATTATTAAATAGTTATACATTAACATCAAACATCTCAGTTATAAAAATTGGATTAACAGAAACATCATTGGTTGATTTTGATTCATATACATTATTAGCGACAAGTTTATATAATTTTACAAATAGAGATGGTAATACATTTAGTGTAGATAATACAATGATTAGTGCTCTTGGGTATAAATATAATACATCTATTATGAAAATAATTAATTCGCCATGGCATTGTTATAAACCATATGTTAAAATTAATCCAATTATTATTAAATATTTGGATAGATATAGCTCATATAGTATCAATATGTTAGATAATATTAATAATAATTTATCAGCTTTAGAAATAGTTAATAATAAAAATTTCCCTCAAGAATTTAATAATGAATATCAAATGAAAGCTAAATATTTTAATTTAACATCTGATGCAAATGAATATATTATTACATCTAATACTACTAATAATGTAAATTTCATCCAATTAGGAAGACCAGATTACATTACGGATGCTACAATTGATGGGAAAAAAGTAGAAGTATCCGAACTTAATACTCCTATATTATATTCAACTGAAAAGATGGACCCTTATAAATATAAACCTGTATATGATAAAACAAAAATAGATAATATGAATTGTTATTATAATTTAGCAGGAGCTGTATCTATAATTAATAATAAAATTAATAATGATTTTAATTTACCAGAATATATTATTACAGATAATAAAACTATAATAAAAACAACAAACTATAAATATTTTAAAAAATTCAGTGAAAATTTTTATGGAATTAATTATAACTGTCTTAAAATAGAATTAAATGTGCTTGATAAAATAGATATTAGCAACTTTACAAAGTTTGCAATAGATAATATGTATGTATATAAATTTACAGTAGATGCATCTAATCCATTTGCTGAATCAACTAATTATATTATTTCAATTAATTCTCAAACTGGATATTTAATTAATAATGGTGGTATAATTACATTATGTATTTGTAAAAATATTGTATTAAATGTAGGAACAACAATTAATTATAAAGTAACATTATTATCAGATAATAATATTTTCAGTGCAATTAATAATAATACTCAAACAACATTTACATTATCATATTCTTCAACTATTTATAATATTACATCAATAAATATATATACACAATATAATACTCAAGAATTATCAGTTGATATATCAAAAGCAGTACTTTTAGATGCTGATTATAGTGTGTTATTACAAACCTATGGTAAAAGTGTATATAAATTATTTACTACTAGCAATTATCATTTGTATTATTTAGAAAATTATATTCAATTTATATTTATAACAATACCAATAAAAGATACAGATAAAATACCCCCATTAAATATAAATTATAATACAATATCTTATTATAATCCATTTCAAAGTGTGAGTGATATAACTAATCCTAATAGTTGGTTAATATTTAAAAATACTAGTAATGAATATGAATTGCAATTTAAAGATATTGATACAACATCATTTGCCAATGGTAGTTATTTAGTTTACTATAACAGTTCTGGGATAAAACCAATTACTTATAAATATCCTGATAGATATAAATTTCAAATAACATATAATGATAAATCTTATAATAAAATTGCAAATATTATTATATCTGCTACTGATTTTAGTATAGATACAAATTTTCTATACGTTGTATCAATTTATGATAATACTGGAGCAACATTACAATATACCAAATTATTTAAAAGTCTATCAACTGATAAAAAAACTATTTATTTAGAACCACAAAGAGATTATATATATACTACAGTTTATTATAATATTAATCCAACAGGTCAATCATACAGACCAATTATTTTAACAACATTGCCAGTATCAAAAAGTTATGAATTTACTAATACCAGTGTTAATGCTATGGTTACTTATACAGGTGATAGTTTAACATACATTGATAATTCAACTAATGCTTATACTGATGCAGTAGCTAATGTTAGAATTACAAATATCTTAAATAAACTTGATCCAACCGCATTAATTTCACCATCATTAACAACTACTAGCCCATTTATATCAATTAGCACTGAAACATCAGGTGGTAATACATATTTTGTTATAAATTTATTACCAAAAAAAACTATTGGATTTGATTATTATAATATGATTGAATTATATACATCTGATACTAATGAAAAAATTATTTTATGGCTATATCTTAAAAAAACCTCTCCAACTAATAAATGTATTCCAAGAAGAATTGCCAATAATGCAAATAGTATAGCATTAACAGAACCAATGAGATTTGATAATAGTACTGATTGGTATGTTAAATTACTAGCCGGCGAAACATCATATGTTTATAATAATGTAGATACTAATTATTATAATGTGAATGGTACTAATCAATATATAACATTACCAACTAGTACAACAAATGATATAATAATTGATTCAGATAGTTATTATAATTTTAATGAAGTAATAAATACAACAAACACACGATTAATAAATGCAGATACTAATAAATATATTAAATCATTATTAAATCCATGGTCTTATATTAAATATATTGAAACAATTAATGGAATTTATATAGATGATTTAACTTTACAAAAATTTGATTATTTTATATTTCAAACACAAGATAATAAAAACTATTTTAATATTAAATTTGAAAATATAACAACTGGTATTCAAATGATGTATAATTTAGATATTGAAAAAGCTGATGTATATATTTATGATTATAAACCGATTTTTATTACTTGCAATATCACTTATAATATTGTTAATAATGTTGCTTATATTTATGTATCTAAAACAAGTGTTGAAAGAAATGAAATTATTAGAATTGGTTATGCTATAATACAAATATTAAGATGGTCCAATTATTATAATTGTTTTATTGGTAATATATTATATTCATCTTCTTATGTTACTATGTATAATGGTTATTATAGCTTTGGTGTATTTACAAATTATTTATCAAGCAATACATTTTTAAAGAATACAAATAATTCTTCATATATTTTTTATAAATTTAATAATCTTACACCGATAGTTGGAGAGTATTATATTAAAAATAATATTTTATATCAATATGTAACTGCTACTGGTGCATTAACTGGATATATTTTCAAGCAAAAGGATGGTTGTTATATTGATCTTTATTATATAGATACAAAATGGTATTATGATGATACTTTAGTTAATCTTAAAGAAAAATATACAATTAATTATAGTAATGATATTTACATCATTAAATCATTATCTGGAAATGAAATAACATGGGAAACAGCACCAACTGGACCACTTACTGATAAAGTTAGAGCATTTGTTCCATATCAACCATTTGAAATAGTAAGTATAACAATTGTATCCAAAATAATAACTTCAATAAGTAATTATAATGGTTGGATTGAAATTTACATTGGAGGTAATTTAAAATTATATAAAGTAAATAATGGAACAATTGACACTGTAGATGCAATAGCAGATGGTACATATAGTGTTAGAACAATTAATTTAGATACAATGGATATTAAAAATGATTTCAATAATAGTTTAAGTTTAACAGATGTCTATAACAACGCAGATATATCTATTAATATAACATTAAATGCAAAAACAGATGAAACATATGTATATTTTAAATCAAATATTTATATAAATTTTAATACAAATAATATTAATTGTGTTTATTATCAATCAATTATTATTAATAATATATGGTATAAAATAATCGATATTACTACTGATAATATATATATTAATATTAAATCAACAGATAATACTATATTTGTAAATAATCAAGAATGTAATGTGATTTTTTCAGCAGGTAATGTTAATAATACAATTTTTATTTCTAATAAACAAATTTTAAGAAACTCTTCTAAAATAGAATATCCAATTATGATGAATAATAGTTCTTTAACTACATTGTTTAAAGGTAATTTTAATTTTACTATATTTAATTTTAGCGCATCAATAAATACATCAAACAAGACTTTAGGTTGTGCTGAATTATATAATTTAATAAATTTTTATAATAATAATAATTATCAATTAACATCTCAATATTTTTATGAAAATTATATACCAATGACACTCAATACATCTACTTACGTTTATTCACAAGATGATTTATCAATAATAAACTCAGATAAAACTTTATTATTAGAAGTAACTGAAGATGGCTCATTATTTCAACATTATATTAATATTAGTTTAGTAGATCATATAATAACAATAACTAATACAAATACATTTCAAAATATAAAAACTTCATTTTTCTATTTACATAATATTATTCCATGTAATATAACTAATTATAATAAAATTATATTATTACCACCAGAATATTATATTTATAGGCCAATTAATTGTTATGATAGAAAAATGATGAATTATATTTTGTTGGTTGAATTAACATTAGAGACAGCTACACCTGTATTTACTAATAATAAATGGAAATATAAATGTAAATCAAAATCTACTAATTTAAGTACATATAAGAAAGTTCAATTATATGTAAATGGAAGTAAAGCCTATTTGGATAATATAATATTTGACATATTCGATATATATATCGACGACTATCAGGAAACATTTAATAATTTTTATTATTATGAATATGCATCGGTGTCAGAAATAACACCTATAGGAAGAACTACCAAAAGTGAATATTCAGAAATTACAACAACTACATTAAATTCAATAATTGATTTAAATAATAATTATAAATTAAAACAAATTAATAGATTATATTTGAGTAAAGTAGATGTTAATAATATTCTTGTATTTAAAGATAATAATAATACTAATGTAAATTTTGGTGATATTGATAATACAACATATATTGGTAAAAATAATTTAATTACATATTCAACAATTAATACTAATAGTCAGTATATATTAAATACAACATATTCTATATTAGATACAAATAGTACATCAACATTATATAATATTACTACAAATTATACATTAACTTCTCCATATTATTGTATTATTGAACCAGAAATATCTACAACTGAACCATCATTAGAATTATTTATTAATGATGAAGGAATATCTGTTAAATCAATAGTTGGAGAATTAAAACCATGGAAAGATTGGACTTTAATTACAACAAGATATAATCTTGATTTGAAGCCTTATTTGAATAATTATGCAATTGTTTATAATGGTACTACATTCTCTACTACTACATCAGCAACAACTTTTTATACAAATGATGAAATTGCTGAAAATGGTAAAATAAAAATATTTTTAAAGAGTATGTATAAAAATGGGACTATAAACACAAATGCAAAAAATATATTTAATGAATTATTATTAGTAGAAACATATTTATTTCCAAAATTAATTAATTATTTTTCACAAAGATTTTTTTGGGATGATATTATTAATATTATTACAAAAATAGTTGCTAATTATACAAGTAGTAATGGATATACATGGACTGTCGCAAATAATATTTTATGTATACAAAATGAATTTACACTTTACCCAGAAAATTTTGAGTTAGTAGATGGAATATATATTAGAAAGAATTATTTATCAAAAGATTATACAATTACATTTGCAGCATTAGATGCCAATATTACAGTAGCTAGAAATGCATCAAAAATAGATACTAATATTGGATTTATATTAAACGGGTCGAATGAATATAATCTAGAAGGTACAAGTATTGATAATATAATACAAACTTTACTAGCATATTCTACAAAAATTAATAGTATCAAATCAACTTTACCACTTTATTATAATTATATGGATAGCGTTAAATATTATATAAGTAAATTATATTTTGAATTACAGAATGCAAATAATAATAATTTAGGACCTTTATCTGAATTTAATAGGAGTGTTAAATTTTCATCTGCATATCAATATTTTGGTAAATATTATACGAATACATTCAAAGAAAGATATTTTGGTATTAATGGATTAAATCATTATGATGAAATAACAAATAGTGATAATGATATTATGTATGTCAAGGGAAATATAGTAGGTGATTTATATTCATTTATAGTTAGTGATAATGATATTAATAAAATGATAACTAATAATATATTTGATTATTCAGTTTCAATTGATAATAACCAATATAAGGATAGTGATTTAATAAAAGCGAATAATACATATACTATTGATATAAAAGATAATTATAATCATCTTGTTGATCCAACTATAGATAATGTTAATATTAATACAAATACTTTAGATTTCTATACAACAGAAATGGTACAACCTACAGATATTAGTATTTTATCATCAGAACCATATAATATTATAGAAGAAACTAATTATGGCCCAATTATGACTATATATACAACCACATTATTAAATAGCACATATGAAATTACAATTGGTGATTTACCTATCTTATTTATTGGTAATTTAGGTAATAATAATTATAAAATAGCTTATAATCCTCCTATTGCTAATATATTAATAAATAGTGTAGGATTTACTAATTCCCCGGATGTTACATCTATAGAGATAGTTTCAACTGGTGTTAAATATTATAATTATATTAATTACAATAATACTTTCTATCCTTTTATATCTGCTTCCACATATACGCCTGATGGTATTAATTATATTGATAGATATAGAGTAGCTGCAGTATTAACTGACATGACTAAAAATAAATATTATGATTTTATTTTAATAAACCCTATTGGAAAAATATTAGATAAAGTTGTAATAAAAACTGCAACTAAAAATACAGTAACTAATAGAACTTATTTAACATTTTCATCTAATTATAATAATCAATTCATTTATATTTATATAAATGAAATAATTTATACAATTAGTACTGACGGTGGTTATTATATTAATAAAGCAATAGATATTACAACAAATGAAATTTATACAGTATTTAAAACTTTTTCATATACCTTAATTACACCATCTACTGAATATGTATCTGATTTTGTTGTTAATAAAGATATTGTTCCTATAAAATATAATCAAACTAATACATCATTGCCAGCTGTTTTTAATATTGATAATTTAACTATAAATAAAGTAGAAATATTACAAAATAATAAAGTTAGAACAACGTATAATATTATAGATAAATTTACATCAAATGGAACAATATTAAAACATAATTATAGATTGAATGAATCAGTACCATATGAAGTTACTATTGCAACTCCGGTTAGTAATTATTTTTATCAGGTAAATAACACATATAAAATGGAATTAACTGATATTATGAGTTTTAATACAGGTGCTATAGCTACTACAATTTCAAAAATAGAAAATAATATTATTACTTTTTATACTGGAACTTATTATATAACTGATGATCTAAATAATTATAATCAAATAATTACTAAAAATTATACACTCACTGGAACAAGTTATTTAACCTCTACTATAATTAAAGCAAATATTCCTTCAAATTTAGTTAATAAAAATAGTACTTATATATTAGTTGAAAATAATGGAACTACTACTCATAATATTACAAATATATTATTTGAAGATTATTTATATATAACAACTGATGCATCTATACCATTAACTGGATTAAAATTAAGACAAACGATTACAGATACCACTCATAGTATTTCTCAAAATTTAAATAATCAATTATATTTAATAGAAACAGCTACATTGATTTATACTATAATTAATACATATTCTATAGTAATAACTGATACTTTTTATTTTAATATAGATGGATTAATAACAACAATATCTAAAATAGAAGGTGGTATAATTACATTTTATTTAAATATGATTAAAACTACAACAGAATTAAATAATGCAACATTAATAATTGGTAAAAATTATAATTTAACTATAATTGGTTATGATAATACAACTTTGATTGTAAATAGACTAACTAATTTAATAGATTTAAGTAGTACATATTTATTAGTAGAAACTAATAATACAACTCATCCTGTAACATCAATTGTATCTGGTACTGCATGTACTATAACTGAACTTCCAGATGATTTAGACCCAACTGGATTAAAGTTAAGACAACAAAACTTTTATCCTTTTCCAGGTAGAGATATTTATTATGATTTATTTGTTATTAGTTATGTAGGTACAACTATTATTGGATATATAATTGGTGATATTTTTAATCCTAGTGAACCAGGAATATTTTATTTGGTCTATAATACTGGTTTTGAAGAACAATTATTAGGAAATATAACTTTAGAAGATTGTTCTATTATAAATACAGTTGCAGGTATAACCACAGCAGGGTTAATATTAAAACAAACAGTAAATGATAATAATCATATAGTCACACAAACTACAATTAGTACAAATAATATTAAATATCTAAATTTAAGTCCATATTTTATTCCAATTATTCAAACATTAGATAGTTCTTTGAATGAGTTTGATGCTAAATATTTTTATACATTTACTTTTACTCCACCAATAACTTTTACATTCGGAACATTTATTTATATATATTATAATGATGTTTATATAAAAGGATTAGTTATAATGATACAATCTACATCAGCTATTATTGGTACTAATACATTTATTCCAAATGGAACTGCATTAACTATCTATTCAACTGATTTAACTCAAACATTGTCCGCAACATTAAATAATATTTATTATACTTATTACAAGGGTGAGTTTATAGAATATGTAAGTAATACACAAATAAAAGTACTATTACCGATGAATAGCATGTATACATATAATAAAAATAGCAATACCACAACTAATAAAGTAGTTATTAATTTTAGATACACCGAAAATAATTTAATTAATAATACATATCCATTGGTTGGTTTTAATAAAGTTCCAGATATAACATCAACGTCGACAACAAATACTACTAATTATTTGGATATAGAATGGGTTGAAAATGTTGGTGTTAAATTATTTAAATCAATAGAATTACAAATAGATGATACAATTGTAGAAAAAATTAATCCAAATATTTATAAAATCATTTCAAATTATTTTCAAACAATGTTTAAGAGAGAAAGTTTCGGTGAGTTAATAACATTAAGAACAAATAAAGATAATTCAAGTTATTATTATTTACCATTACCATTCTTTTTTTCAGTTATTGAAAATTATTTACCAGTTAGTAGTATGGGTCGTAGTATAGTAAAAATTAAATTTGTATTAGAAAAATTAGAAAATTTAATCACAAATAATGTTTCAACAAATTATACATTAAATGTTATACCAAATGTAGATTTCAATTATACATTTATGACGGTTGATAATAAAGTATTAGATAAGTTTAAAAAGACTGAATTATTAATTACTCCATTTTATTATTATCAAAATTATTTATTAAATAAGGCTGAGGAATATAATCATTTATCATTACTTAGTAGAACTATTGAGTTGTTTTTTATAACTCAAACTAAATATGATACACCAAATTATATCACTACTATAGTTCGGGATAGTTGGTATCAAGAATATTTAGCAAATAACCCAAATGATGCGACTACTTTTAATACAATAGATGCAGAAATAGCTGCTAATTCAAATAGATATCAAACTTTAAAAAATCATTTAATTATTAAAAATTATAACACTAGATTTGCTATGTATTTAGATACTAAACATTTAGTACATATTAATGAAAATCTTAATGATTTAACACTTAAATTTTCAAATAAATTAACTGCATTAAGTTTATATTTTCAAAATGTTTATCAGAATGAAACTATTGATACTTATCAGCCAATAATTAATTCACTTAATATATTAGTTAATGGAAAAGAATTATTACCGGAATTACCATCTGATTATGTTAATAGGGTTATACCATATAATAAAGGGTTATCTTTACCAGATGGGTATAATATGTATAGCTTTAATTTTCAGTCATTAGCATCTCAACCTAATGGTTTTGCCAATATGAGAAAGATAAGAGACTTTTTAATATACTCATCACAAGTTAATACAAATCAAGAATATAAATTAAAGATTTGTACTAGAGAATATAAAATATTAAAGATTGATAATTTAGTTGGTAAAATAATACAATCATAGATAAAATTTCATTGAACTATTACCATTTTTAATAATTAAAATATTATAATATAATCCGTAAGCTCTAACATTAATACTATTGGTATAATTAACTAATTTATTAAGACTAAATTGAATAATAGCGTCATCTACCATACTAAAATTCATAGTTCCCTTAGGGTTATAATTTAATGGATCAAAACCAAATGAAAACATACTTATATTTCTATTAGAAAAAGTTTTATTAATATAAGGCTGAACTCTTTCATAATATTCGTTATTATAAATTTCATTCCTTGCAATAGAATTTATTAAAATTTTACTGCTTTGAATTAATGGTTCCTCATTATTAGTTAATGGTAAAGATGAGTAATTAAAAACATCATTAATATTAAGATTACTATTAAATTGAGCTCTCCAATAAATAACTTTATGTGGATTAACAAGTTTTAAATTATAATTACTATTTATTCCAGTTATATCTTTTTCTAAAACATTTGATACTAATGGAACAATATATTGTATTTCTTTATTTAAAAAATACCATCTTTCATCAGAATCCAAATAAATATAGTTAACTAATATATAGGCATCTTTTAACGCAGGATATACAGAAGGAAAATAATCTTCATCCTTGACTATAATTGAACCAACTTTAGGCTGACTATAGAAACCAGAAGTCTGCCCTGTTATATTATATTTAGTAGAATTACTATTTGTAGAACTAGGTATTAGAAAATCATTATATAATTTATTATAATATACTCTTTTATAATTTATATCAAAATAAACAAAAGTGCCACCACTTTTAGAACCATCTACATTTTGAGTAATAACTTCGTCTTTTTTATATAAACAGACATAACTATCAATTTCAAAATAATGAGTTGGTGTTTGTTTATAACATTGGCTAAAATCATTAAGTTCGACATGTATTTCTATATCTTGCTTACTAATACTTATAAGAGGAAATCCAATTTCATTAAAGAAAAAAGATAATGGAATATATAATTTATAACTTGATTTACCATTACTATAGTCTGTTAATAATGTAACGTTATTGCCTATATTTTTTTTCCATCCTTCATCATCATTCCACTTAGTTTCATATTGTATATTTAACCAATCACCATAATGACGAGAAATTAAAACACCTCCTATTTCTAAATCAATATATCTAATCATAGCAAAACCTATTTTATTAGCCCATGAAAATTGTTTAATGCCATCTGGTAAAGTAGTATGATTAGATGGTTGTATATCAGGTAATTCAAAATATATAGTTATATCTTTAATCATATCTGAATTTTTAGCAATTCTAGTTGATAATCTTCTGCCAAAATTAGGGGAGGATCTAAAATATTGAGGTAGATTTTCGTTTGATATATTAGTGTCCGTCTTATAAATTTTTTTAAAATAAGTAATTGATGGATTAGTGTTAAAATAACAATTTTCAATTCCAATTGATGCAATTATTAATAAGCCAAATCCCATATTATATATATATTATATTATTATATAAATAAAGTTCTAACACATTATATATGTTAATATTTATAATAATAGGTATAGTTTTGGTTATTGGAACTATTGTAACTTTATACTTTACTGGTGTATTTAATTCTAAATCATCATCAAATGTACCAACAAATAAATCCTCTATAACTTCCAGTTCATCAAATAATCCAACTACTGGTGGTTCTGGTGGTTCTGGTGGTTCTGGTGGTTCTGGTGGTTCTGGTGGTAATAATCCAGTCAATGAAAATTTTATAACAGGTGCATGGATAAATAAAGATGGTGTCCCTAATACATGGTGTCTTCCGCCATATATGGATATGATATTATTAGCATCATATACACCTAATCCTTATTCATCTTTATATCCTTGTACAGATGTAATGTCTTTATTTCCACCTGATCCTACTAATTTAAAGGCACTTGTTGATAAATCAAGAGAAACTGCTAAATACGTATTATTTTCTATTGGTGGTTCAAGTTTTGGAAATGATGAATGGAAAGGTTTATTATATAATTATATAAAGGATATAATTTTACCATGTCAATGTCCTGATAATTCATATTGGTTTGCTTGTCCTAATAATAGCACTACTACTTCACAAACAGGAACACCAACGGGAACAACAGGAACAGGAACAGTACCTTCAACAACTACTTCTAATCCAGAAGATTCGTGCTGTAAACCAGAGGATAAAGCCGCAGGTAAATGTGGTGGTGTGTTTGAAATCACTGATCCAACTCTTGGGCCTTGTTGTCAAGCTAACAATGGCAATCCACATAGATGTTGTTGCGGTTATGGTTTTCAATTAAAGACAATTAATGGTAAACAAGTATGTGTTCCAAATCCACATCCAGATGAATGCCCTATACCAGGTTTCATTTCAAATAATTTAACAGACTATAATACATGTGTTAATACTGCTAAACAACATCCAGAAGATCCAGGGTCTGTTGTTAAATGTGAATATAAGTATTCAAGTTCAGCAAAGGCTTATGCAGATATGTTAGTAGCAACTGGAGCAGATGGTATTGATTTTGATTTTGAAATTGCATTAGGTAATGGAAGTTATTCTCAAGGATTAATTTTATTTGCTAAAGATTTAAAAGCTGAAATGAAGGCTAGAAATAAACCATTAATTTTAACTTTGACAGTTTTATCTGGCAATTCATATGGTACTAGATCAGATGCACCTGAGCCACAACTTGGAATGTTAACACCAATATATGATATATTATTTACAAATGATTCACCTTTTGATTATGTTGTTCCTATGTTATATAATGGAGGTCAATATAGTTATACAAACCAACCTATTAACCCTGATTCAGGTATATTTTATTGGAATGGGTTATTAGATAATTGGGCTCAAAATTATTTAGCAAAAGGAATTAGTAATACCAAATTACTTCCAGCTTTTATTTGTTATGATGATTCTAAAAATGCAGGTAGAGCTTCAAACGAACAAGCCTCATTCGAGTGTGCTGATTTACAACTTTATATAAATAATTATATTGAAAACCCAAATAATAATGCAGTAGTTCCAGTTGGAGCATTATATTTTTACTATGCAATAGATGGTGGATATAATAATGACAAGTTAACAGAAAATATAAGAAGAACTATGTGTTATGCTAAAAAGAATATTCCAGTTACTTGTGATGCATTATCAGATGCTTGTAATTATCCTGTTAATAATTGCAATAAGTCTTAAAAAAATAATCTAATCATATATTATATGGAAACTGAATTAATAGTATTAATTGGAATAGTTGTTTTAATTATTTTAGTGTTAGGCTATAGATATTATAAGACTAGTGAAAAATTTAAAAACCTTAAGAAAAATGAAGATGAAAACATTCCTCAAAAAGCTATTAAAAACAATTTTCAAAATAAAAAAAAAATAATTCAATATTTTGGCGGTGATTATTGTCCCTTCTCAAATGTTAATAGTAATGCTTATAAAATAATGAAAGATTTTGAAAATGAATATGGTGATAGAGTAACAATTAATTATTATTGGACCGGAAAAGATACTGAAATGATGCAAGCTTTAGATATTAAATATGTTCCAACAATATTAAATGGTGATAATAAACCAATTGAATTAAAATTACCAGAAGGAACAGATACTACAGATTTATCTAATGAAGAATTAAAAACAATGTTATTAGAAACCATTTATAATAATCTTTGATTATAATCTTTGAATATAATAAGTCTTTTTATTTCATCATTAAATTAATATTTTAATTAATTTAATGAAGTAATTTTTTAATTTCATCTTTAAATTCAAGCATATTTAATACTTTATCACTAACACCATCAAATCCTCTTAATGCACCATATAACATCCCAGCAATTGCACCTATTGTATCATTATCTCCAAAATGTAATGCTGATAAAAATACTAAATTTTGCCAACTATACATTAATTTATCCGTTTTATTCAGATCCATTTCTTCATTTAATTCAGAAGAACCTTTTGGTATGATTGATAATAATAAACTATCATAAGCCATTAATACAGCTGATACGCCATCTCCTCCCATTCTACTAAAATCTTTTAAATTTCTATTATACAAAATATTATTAAGATCATCATTCCTATCATAACCAAATCTAAATTCAAAAGTTCTTAAATGAAATCTATTAACTCTAAATTCTTTATATTTATAAATAACATTCCAAAATTCACTTTTATCAATAATATATTTTTCATAAATATCTTCGGCAGTCTTTTTAATTATTTCATCAATTGAACCATTTTCTTCTAATTCGAGTAATTTATCACACCATTTCCATGGTTCAATATCATTTATAGCCCAATGAGTAAATAACGCTACTGTCATACCACTTAAAAACCCTAGTGGATAATTATGGGTTAATCTACTTGCCATGATTGATACTTCTATAATTTTTTTTATTTCTTTGAAATGGATACCAATATAATGAGTTCTCATTGCTGCTCCATTTCCTCCCATCGAAGAAGAATAAATAATTTTAGAAGGGTCTCTTGTTTTTTTTAATATTCTTAAGGAATTAACAGTTGCAACACCTGAAAGTCTTTTTTTTTCTTCTAATAATGGGATAATTTTTAAATATTCATCAATAAAATTATCAATGCTACCACCATTATTACACGCTTTAATGGTTGCAATCATCATAATAGTATCATCACTAGAATTCCAATCAGAAATATCTATATTAAAACCTCCTTTAGAAAAAAAATCAGAAAGTATTTCATAATTAATATAATTACCTAATTGTAAATCATTAATTTTCATATTAGTTTTAAAATTAAATTCCCAAATACCATTATAAAATCCTAAAGTATCTAAATATGAACCTAAAATAATTGAAGCGTTAATTTTTTCTTTTAAAGTCATTATATTAATATGGATTAGAAAAATCAATATTAATTCGTTTTAATAAATAAATTTAATATTTATTATATAATATTATAATAATGAATACAGATAAAGATGCGGACCTCGTAAAATTTAATTCATTAGAATTTAATTTATATGAATTATTAAATTTACCAATTGATTGTACTTTAGAACAAATTAAAAAACAATTCAGACGCCTTATTAAACAATTTCATCCTGATAAAATAACTGATATTGAAGAGAAATTATATTATAATATTACTTTAGCTTTTCATATTTTATCTGACACAACTTCTAAAGATAAATATGATAGATGGTTATTAAATAGTAATAAATCACACTCTACTTTAAAAGACGACTTTAAAAAAGCAGAAGAAGAAGTAAGAAATTATTTCCCAAAAAATGAAGAAGAAGCTAAAGCTAAATATAAACATGATTTTGAAATGTTAGGTAAACGTCATGGTAATTTTGTAGAGGATAAAAGAACTTTACAAAATATTTATAAAGATAAAGAAAAAGAAAGAGTAAAGGTTGAAGTTAAAAAAGAAGATTTTCAAAGCATGGATGATTTTAATAGTACATTTAGTAAAAGAAAAATAAATGGAACTTATAATAATATGATTATAAAAAGAACAACAGATATTCAACCATTTACATTCAATAAACATTCAAATTTAGCAGAGTTAAAGGATTTTGATAAAGTATATATAGATGATACTCAATATAAATATGCTTTCGAGTTAATGCCATCAGATGAAAATATGATTAACAAAAAAGATATGAAACAAAGATTAGATGAATATAATAATACTACAACATCATTAAAAAATAAAATTAATTTTGATGATTTGAATTTTTAACTAAATAAAATGTTTATTATTTCATTTTTTACAACATTTGGATCAGCAATTAAAAATTTATGTCTTACAATATAAAAAAAACATAATTCAATTCCTAGAAGAAATATTATAATTATTGAATTATTTAATAATATTTGCCAAAAATCAAGTTTATAGAAATAACACCAAGCAAATGCTAGTAGGAATGTTATTACAAATCCAGTAATAGAATATTTTATTGATTTATTAATTAAGTCTTTATTTTTATTAGTTTCTTCTTCATCTAATTGTTTTAAAAAATCTGTATTTTCTAGCATCTCTAAAGAATTTATAATATGTTCTTTGTCTTTTTCGGATAGTATAAATTTATCATTGTCTGTTATTAAATTATCAACTATATAATTTATATTATTTTTAACAATATCAGATTCTGATTTAGATATATAATTTATATATAAGACAATAAACAAGATAGTGTATAAAGAAAACAATATAAGAATATTGGGTATAATTTCAATCATTATATATAAATTATAAATTATATTATATATAATGATAAATCCATTAAATAAACCTGATTTTTTAATACAATTATTAATGATAGGTATATTATTATTTTTAGTTCATTCTATAGTATTTAAATATTATATTAATGATTTATTGAAAGAAACATTCGATGATAATTTAAGGAAAATTGTAGATAGTGGGTTAAAAAATAAAATTATGAATTTAAAAACACTTCCAATTGTTGAATTATTATTAGAACTTTTACCACCTGATTTTAAAGAGGCATATAAAGATGAAGATAAAGATGTATTATATTACAATAAAAATTTCTTATTCAATTTAGTTTCAATAAATATAATTTTAATAATTGTTTTATTTATTTTTATTTATATTTATAAAGCAACTTGTAATGCAAATATTAATCTATTAAATACAATAATAACAACTGTTATTGTAATGGCTTTTATTGGTTACTTTGAATATATGTTTTTTATAAATATTACAAACGAATATACTCCGTTAATATCATCAGAAATGACTAATACATTTATAGACAGAATAAAAAATAATCTTGAATAATATAATTATAAATGGTTAAAGCTCAAGATTTAATCAACGAACAGAGAGAAAAAGAAAAACATAAAGAAAAGGTATATAAAAAAATTTATAAAAAGGTAGAAACGAAAATATTACAAGCGAGTAGTATGAATTTATATGAATGTTGGTATCAAATACCTGAATTTATATTTAATATTCCATTATACAATTTAGAAGGATGCAAGAATTATTTGAAAAATAAACTTACACACGATGGGTTTTCAGTTTATTTTACAGATATAAATATTATTTATATTTCTTGGAATAAGAATTAATTATAATAAGGCATTGGTAAATGGTTCATTTGAGGCACCATAAAATATTTCATATTTGTTCTAGTATCTTTTAATGATACATTAATTGTAGATAAAATAACAACAAAAATTAATACAATAAGTATTACAAAAATAATTTTTAGAACATCTTTTGTTATTTTTATTTTAAGACCAAACAAATTTATAGTAGATATATTACTATCACCTTCAAAATATTCTGCTAAACTATTTCTACAATGTTGGCAATTTTTTAAATGTTCTGCAAAACCACATGACATTTTCATAGAAGTAGTAGTTGTTCCATCAAAATATTCATTATGTTCTTTAAGTATTGATGGAAGAGGTTCATTTATGTTTGAACTAAGTTCTTGAACTTGTTTTTCTTCCAAATTATTTGATACAAATTTCTCAACTTGTTTATCAACTTGTTTATCAACTTGTTTATCAAGCGGTTTAGGAGGTTCATTAATAACTACAGGTTTATTAACAAATGTATCAATAACTGTATCAATATTATTTAAAGTATTTTTTTTATACATTTCTTTATTTCCCCATGCATCATTTATACTTGAATATTGTATCATATATTATTAATTTGGAGATTATTATTTCAAATTAATTTTATAAAAATCTTAATATTAAAATCATCGTTTAATATTAAAGAAAAGAATATAAATAATATATATTATGTCATCATCAACCAGCTCAGATATTGATTTGAAAATATATGATAATTATGGGAATGATATTCAAATACCACCATTGAAGAAAGAAACGAGTGAAACAGATTTATATTTAAATATGTTAGCAAATCCGTCCAAATCTAAGTTAGATACAGAAAAATCAACATCGTCCCTTAGATTTGATGATAAAAAAGATAGTAATACATCAAGTGTTAGACATTCATATAAAGACGCATCCAAAAACAATCATAATAATTATGATGATTCAGATAAACATGATTCTTATAGAAATTCTCATGAGTCTCATGCCTCTAGAGCATCTCGTTCATCAAGAACGTCAGAGTCATCTAAAGCACGTTATGAAGATGTTAGATTAAGTGATAAATATGATAAATCGGATATTGAAGAAAAAAAACCTGTTCTTACAGGACAACAATTAAGAATGAAGAAAATTGAAATGTTAAGAAAATTATGTGATTTAAAAACGAAAGGATATAAATTAAGCAAGGAATATGATTTTAATAGTTCAATTGAAGAGATGGAATATGAGTATGATTTATTAAAGAGTTTTGCTGATAGAAGAAATGGTATTAAGTTATATAAAAGCACTATTATTAATGTTACTAATTTAGTTGAATTTTTTAATGATAAATATGATCCATTTGGAGCACAATTAAATGGCTGGTCGGAACATATGAGTGTTGAAGTAGATAGTTATGATGATGTATTAGAAGAATTATATGAAAAATACAAAGGAGCCGGTAAATCATTGCCACCAGAAGTTAAATTATTAATTCTCATTGGTTTCTCAGCATCTGCTTTCCATTTCTCAAAGAAACATATGAGTAATATGCCGATGAGTACAGCAGGTAGTAATCCATTAGGTGGGCTTCAATCTGGTATAGCTCAGAAAATTGCAAGCATGGGTAAACCACCAGAGAGCAAATTTATGTCAGAACAAGAATTGAATATTAAAAGACAAAGAGAAGAAATGAGAGAACAAGATAGATTAATGAAAGAACAAATGAGACAAAGTTCTACACAAATGCCATTAAGACAACCACAACCACAACCACCTTCTCAACCACCAACTATGCCTTCACCTCCTAAACAAGTAGAACCAAATTTTACTAATGCTAAAGCACCTGTTAATTTCTCAAAACAATTTGACCCGACTGAATTTACACCAGGAGGACCGCCAAATTTATTAATGCCTAATAAAGACCCAAGACCAGTTATTAACCAAAATCAAACAGTTAAGGATGTTTTAAATAGATTACACAACAGAGCCGCTGATACCCAAGATACACAAGATGAAACAACTACTAACAATGATAGATTATTATCTGATACAACAGCTAGTGAAAGCAAAAAGAGAGGTCGTAAGAAGAAACCATTAATGCAAATCTAATAACATAGTATTATGATTTAAAGATATTATTTGATGATTTAAAGGAAAATTATCAAATAATATTAATTATGGAAAAGAGTAAACGGGGTAGACGTCCGAAAGTCCCTGTAATTGTAAATAAACCTGAAAACACAAACTGCGACACTCCTATAATAGCTCATTTACCAATTGATTTATCTGAAGTAATTAATGAAGAAGTAAATGAGATATTTATAAAACAAGATAATGAGTATAATAATGATGCAGAAGTGAAAATGTTAAGAAAAAAGGTTGATGAGTTAAATAATAGATTATCAAAATATGAGAGAAATATTAAACCATCAATTATAATGTGTGAGAAAAATGAAGGAAATCAAAAATGTTGGTGGGATACTCATGTGTTTAATACACCACCAGTTGAGATGCCAGAAAGTTATTTCAATGGAATTTTTCATTGTATAGGTAAGTTTTGTTCTTGGGAATGTATGATGGCTTATAATATAGATATTAATGATGAAAATATATCAAAAAGAACATCATTAATATATATGATGTATAAAAAGACTTATAATTCATATAGAATTATAAATCCAGCTGCTACATGGAAAGTATTAATAGATTTTGGAGGTGTAATTTCTATAGGAGATTTTCGAGAAAATTTATTAACTAACAGTGTTGATTATAATTATATAAAACCACCAATGATATCAAGAATATCTTATGTTGAAAAAATACCAATAAAGAAAGATGATAATAATGATATTAAAAATGATGATTTAATTTTAAAACGTTCAAAACCATTAAAATCATCAAAATATAATTTGGAGTCAATAATGGGTTTAAAGAAAATAGTTAATACTAGTTAATACTAATTAATAACTGATGTAAATATTGTTTTCGAGATTTTTTGATAAATTCTCTAAAGCAGTAATAAATTTTTTATGAGGTATTGTGTCAGTTGTTTCTCTAGATGAAACATAATAGTTAGGTGATGATTCAATCATTACATCTAATATATCTGTAGTATTACTAATTTCTAATGCCATATCAATCATTTTTTTAATATTTTCAACTCCATTAGTTGATACTAATTTAAATTTAATATTAGGAATTGTTGTTTTAACATTAATAGTAGATAATGTTTCAATAATAGATTTATCCAAATTACCTTCTTGACTGATAGTATCAATATTATTTAAAATATAGTCAAATAAATTGAATTCATTGGTTTCCATTCTCATCCGGTCAATTGGATAGATAACTCTTTCCCAATAAGAAATATAGTCAATATTATTTTTGGTTGTATATTTTCTAACATTAATTGCTAGTACTTTATTTTTTGAAGTTTCTTCTAAAAATAATTTATATTCTAAAGCACCTTTATCTATAAATGCCATACTAACAATAATTGTATCATCAATTATATCTTCAACGATACCAATCATTGGTTTATTGAGTGGGGCAAGTGTGTTAATATTCTTATGTTTCATATTACTTTTTTGTGTTGCCATATGAAATGGCATAACTGCTTTTTTATTAAAGTCTGTTAAAAAACATTCAAAACAATTATCTAATCTATTAGTAAATATAAAATTAACATAACTTTTTTGATTAGGATTTCTTACACTATAAAACTTGAATTCTGAAATTGAGCTCATTAAAATTATATAGATTATCTAGTTATATAATTTTTTATCAATTTTTTCTATATAAAAATTGATAAAAATTATTAATAAATTTAAATTATTATAATAATGGATAAACAATGGATGAATAACAAAATGTATATTGGTGGAGGATTTTATAAATATAAGTGTTCTTTTGATAATTGCAGTTATTCTAGAATGATGCATAAACCAAGTGATCCAGAATATAATACATCAATATATAGCAAATATTGTGGTTATCATTATTATAATAAAAATTGAAAAAAAATATAGATATATTAATTATAAATATATTATGGATAATCCTTGGATGAAAAACAAAATTTATAACGGGAATGGTTGCTATAAATATAAATGTAAGGAATTCAATTGCTGCAAACCACGCATATTACATGATACAAATGATATTAATTATAATTTTTCAATTTATAGTGATTACTGTAATTATCATTATAAAAAGAATGAAATGCACAGAACAATTATAATTGAATAATATTATATTGTTAATTATAATTTATTAATTAGTGCATACATACCTTGAAGAAAGCAATCAGCTAAATCGTCTTTCTTCTTATGAGAATTAAATTTTTCAACCCATTCTGGGAATTGTTTTATCATTTCTAAACAATATTTAACACCTAATGCTTTTGTAAGTTTGTATGTTTTGGAATCATCGTCATTATTCTTTACTTTCACTAATTCTGCTTTATCACCATTATCTGCTAATTTAAGCTTATTACTTGGTGCCATAAAATGAACTTCTTTTAATGGTGAATTACTAATGTGTTTATCTACAATACCTCTAATTGTATAATAATTGTATAAGGTAACTGAAATAGTTTTCATGCGTGGGTTTTTCATTGTTGGTTGATTTTCAATAAATACAGCTTCACAATTTAATAAATTTGGTCTTTTATCAAGTTCTTTAATAAGTCTTAATAAAAAATCATCCATACTCATTTTATCTATTCCTTTTTTAGAATGGGAGACTAATTTATATTCATTACAATATGATTTATATTTATTTTTAGCATGAGTATTGCAAAATCCACTTTCATTTAATTTATATTTAGTACTTTTACCACATTCTCCAGTTTTTCCTTCATAACAACAATTACCATCTAAATGTGAAACAAATAATGCATTAAATTCTGGCGGAGTAGTAATTGCTAATTTAGAATGGTTTTTACAGTAATAATAATTTGAAAATACTTGATAATAACTTGGATTAGCATTACATTCAACACATTTCATTTTATCTCTATCAGTTAAATTAATAATATCCCAATCTAATATTTTATAGTCTTTCGTTAGTTTATTATAATCAATTAGACAATATGCTAAATTGATAATTCCCACGTCCCAAGAAAGAACTTTCATATAAATATAAATATTATATATATTTAAATACATATAAATAGTTATATTTATAATGTCTATAATAGTAGAATATGTTTGGTTAGATGCAGATGATAACTTTAGGTCAAAAATTAGAGTTATGAGTAGACTTGACAGACTTGATTGGAACTTTGATGGTTCATCAACAGGCCAAGCTACTACTGAAAGTAGTGAAGTTATTTTAAAAGTAGTCGCACAATTTAATCATCCTTTTATAAATACTACTGGATTTTTATTTTTATGTGCTACGTATGATATTAATAATAAACCATTATCTAATAACTATTATGATAAAGCAAAGGGAATATTTAATAATAGGGGTTCCGAATTAAAACCATGGTTTGGCTTAGAACAAGAATATTTTATGTATGATAAAAGTTTAACAATTAATAATAATTCTTTGAGTATTAATAATGATTTGAATATAATTGATAGTAATAAATTTTATTGTAGTCCAATTAATCAAGACCCAGATGAAGTTAAAATAGTAATGGAACATTTAGAAGCATGTATTAAAGCTGGTATTAGAATTAGTGGCAATAATGCTGAAGTAGTTCAACATCAATGGGAATTTCAAGTTGGACCAGTTGAAGGTATAGAAGCAGGAAACCAATTATTGATGGCGAGATATTTATTAAATAGAATAGCTGCTAAATATAATAAGATTGTTAATTATCATCCAAAACCAATGTTTGGTGTAAATGGTAGCGGATGTCATATTAATTTTTCAACCAAACCAATGAGAGAAAAAGGTGGTTTAAATGTAATAATGAATGCTATTGAAAAACTTAAAGACAATCATGCTTATCATATGGAAAATTATGGTAAAGATAATCGTTTAAGAATGACAGGGAATAATGAAACTTCAAGTTATGATAAATTTAGTTGGGGTGTTGGTAGTCGTAATACTAGTGTTCGTATTGGATATGATACATATAAAAATGAAATGGGATATTTTGAAGATAGACGCCCTGCATCAAATATTAATCCATATTTAGCAACATCAATTATATTCGAAACTATAAATGAACTATAAATATTGACGAATTTATTATTTATAATCTTTGGTAATAAAATTAATATATTAATGGAAGTAGATAATGAAAATAACCAAAATAATCACAGATTATTATTATCATTAATAAAAAAAGAAATACCAAATGATCCAATTTATATAAAAAGATTATTCAGAGAAATTAAGTTAATTATTCAATTTAATTTCACTGAAGTTTTTCTTCAAGTTAGTATGATATTAGAATTAACAAAAGGAATACCTCATATAATTAGAGGTTCAGCAGGTTCATGTCTATTATGTTATTTAATGGATATTACAAATATAGATCCTATTAAAGAAAATATTACCTTGTCTAGATTTATGCATAAAAATAGAAAAGATATACCAGATATTGATATTGATTTTCCATCTCATTTAAGAGATGAAATTTATAAAAAAATATTTAATGAGTGGGAAAATAGAGTTGCTAGAATTTCTAATTATGTTATGTATAAACCAAAATCAGCCTTAAGAGAAGCAATTAGAATGGAAGGATATAGGAAAAGAATACCTAAGAATTTTGAACTAACTGATTTTTTCTCAGACCCAAATAAAATAGCACATATTAATCAAAAGAAAAATGAATTATTAGGTAAAATGAGATGTTATTCATTACATTGTGGAGGAATAGTTATTTTTAATGAAAAAGTTCCAGATGATTTAATATTAATGAAAAAATCTCAATCTAATAATATTACTCAAATAAAGTTAAATAAAGATGATACTGAAAGAATGAATTATATTAAAATAGATATTTTGTCTAATCGCGGATTATCTCAATTAATGGGTATATGTAATATTCCATTAAATGAATATCCATTAGATTGTCCTAAAACATTAGAAATATTTAAAAATGGAGATGTTATTGGATTAACTCATTCAGAATCAAGAGCAATGTGTAAAGTCTACAAAACAATGCAACCGAAAACAATCAAAGAAATAGCAATAGCAATAGCTTTAATCAGACCTGCCGCTGCTAAAGGATATCAAAAAGCAGATTTTTTAAGAGATTATAGTATATATAAAAGAAGTAATAGTTATATTATTTTTGACGATGATGCTACATTATTTTTAAAGAAAATACTAAAATGCGATTCAAGTACAGCAGATAATTATAGACGAGCATTTGCAAAAAATAAAAAAAAAGAGAAAAATGAATGTATTAAATTAATAAAAGAACATATAAATAATGAAGAAAGAGCCGACATTATTATAAAAAGACTAGAACAATTAGAATATTATTCTTTCTGTAAATCTCATGCTTATTCATACGCTCAATTAATTTGGGCCTTAGCTTATTGTAAAGCTAATCATCCATTAGAGTTTTGGTGTTCTACTTTAAATAATAATAATAGTAGTTATCGTAAATGGGTTCATTTTAGAGAAGCACGTAAAGCTGGATTAAATATATGTTTAGGTTCCAAGCCATTTACCTTAATTAATAATAAATTAATACCTACTAAATATTTTGCAAATAATTATGATATAAATATCGATTCTCAATTTCAATATAAAAAATATGGATATTGGATTGGAAATAAATTTATTAATAATTGTTATTATTATGAATATTGGAAAGATATAACCTCGATGCATAAAAATATTAATAAATATATTATTTATGATAAAAAAACGAGATATGCTAACTTTTCTGG
>JACCDO012222581.1_pt1 | contig 42106 bp, 25 predicted proteins | sample 7446101 | NCBI WGS metagenome assembly JACCDO01 (sample SAMN15323440, study PRJNA562643) | freshwater metagenome | isolation source: river surface water | place: USA:Blue River Watershed | collected 2017-08-16 | reverse complement strand
TGCCGATCATTATGCAATTTGAGGCGCATTGTAATTGTAAGGAGTACACGAAAATCAAATTTCATGGGAAATGTTCGACGGTGTTTAAATACAGGTGTATCTACTGAAAATACCCATAAAGATGATAAAGATGATAAAAACTATTATGCCGAAAGACTATTTGAATCAGTTAAATTATTAATACTAGATGTAATTCGATTTTTTGGTTGTTTTCACATTATTACTACATATATATGTGGCATCTCGTTGTGTGTTGGTCCATCCATGCTGCCGACATTGAGAGTAGGCGGAGACTTAGTATTTATTGACAAATTATCACATAAGTTATTAAATAGGCCTTATGAGAAAGGAGACGTAGTTATATCTATATGTCCCTACGACTCCGAAAAAACTATATGTAAACGAATAAGGGCTGTTGCTGGTGATGATATACCCAGTGACAATGTAATGTCAGACTTTTTAGGCCATTTTTATCCAAGTAATACAAATAAAGTACCTCCTGGTCATGTTTGGATAGCAGGTGACAACGCAGCGAACAGTAATGATTCTAGAAACTATGGTCCTGTGCCTTTACCATTATTACTTGGAAGAGTTATAATAAAGATTAATGATAAATATCCTTATATATCACCAATAGATAGTGTAATAAGTAGCAAAAGTGGCGATTCCACTCAATAAAAGGTTCTGTGCAAGGTAAATTGCACAAAAGTTGTAGTAATAGTGTAGCATTAAAAAAAAGTAGGTTTCATAATAATATGTATCATTATACGAAACGATTAAACGATTAATCTTATGTACACACTTCAATCTTTTTTACACTACACTTTCTTTCCGAGCTCAGGCATCGAGTCACATCTTCGCATTAAGGATGCATTAACTTCAACAGCTGTTGGAGGATTCTCAGTGGGTTTTCTATTATGCTGCATATGAGATCGTACTAAATGATTCGCTGCTAAAGCGGCCATTAAACTTAACTCACCAGCCAATACTGACGCAGCTACAATTTGAGCTAATTTACGAGAATTATCCCCTGGTAGACTATCCGAACCTTTAGCTGCACCTCGAACACCACAGATTTCTAGACATCCAGCTTGTGCAGGCAACGAAGTACCACCACCAACCGTACCGACTTCTATAGATGGCATTGTACAACTTACATATAAAGATTGCCCGTCATCTGCAAATTCCATAATTGTCAAACAATTTGAGCTTTCAACATTTTGAGCTGGATCTTGACCAGTTGCAAGATAAACTGCAGTAACTATGTTAGCAGCATGCGCATTAAATCCTCCAATAGAACCAGCCATTGCACTACCTATATGATTTTTTTGCTTGTTTGTTTCTATCATATCATGTACGGAACTTTTAAGTACACTTTTTACAATTTTCTCGGGAATAGTAGCTTCAACTACTACACTCTTACCTCTACCAAGAATCCAATTAATTGCGGATGGTTTTTTATCTGTGCACATATTTCCACTTATTGCAACTAATATTAAATCTGGAAAATCAATTTGTAGTACTTCAATAGCCTTTAGACATCCCTTAGAAACCATATTCATACCCATTGCATCACCGGACATGCAACAAAACCTTAAATATATATTTCTAGCAGCGATTGTACTTTCAATTGATTCAAGTTTACCATAATTTGTTGTTGAATTGAATGCAGCCTCAATTTTAGCAAAATTTTCAGGAACGTTTAGCCAATGTTTCATAGCTGCAGCGCGCATTGCGGAAGGCATTCGTAAACATGGGGCTCGTGTTATTGCGTCTTTCAAAAGAACAGCTTGACATCCACCAGAAGACGATATAGCCTTGCAACCACGATTTGTTGATGCAACTAAACATCCCTCAGTAGTAGCCATAGGGACGTATATAGGTTCACCATTTATAATCAATGGACCTACTATGCCACAAGGAATAGGGACATATCCAATAACAATTTCACAATTAGCACCAAACACTTTATTATAATCGTATCCTTCATAGGGAATCAAATCTAACTTTTTGTTTAATACATTTTCATATAACTGGCGGCGTAAATTTACAGCACGTTCATAATTACCTAGCTTTTTTTCTAATTGATGATCTTTTAAAGAGCCATCTTTAAGGTGTTGAAGTACTAAATCATCGGATAATTCATCGAATTTTATATCGTCAATATTAACATCACTTTTACCTCCAGTAACTTGTTGTATGCAACTAGTTGCACCACTGGGTACAATTTTACTTTCATTGTTTCCGGCAATATTGACTGGTGTTTTACGCTGTTGTTCAAAACTAGTAACTCTTTGCCTATTTTGTTCAAAACTGGCCACTCTTTCTCTAGTTCTCGCATAATTAGTAGTATCATCTGCTTTCTTCTTCAGTTCGGCTAATCCAAAACTTGATGGTGATTGGGATATAGCATCAGTATCTAAAAATGCGATACCAAAAAATCCGAAGAAATACGCCATACATAATGTCCATAATAATAGAATTGGAAAGAAAATTGGACTTTGACCTATTGACTCTGTTGATAACTTATGATAATTTGATATTACATAGGCAATACTACCAACAAATAATCCTATAACAACGTAATTAAGTGTTTTTAAAACAAACCATTTAGGTCTGGGTTCAGATGATCTCTATATTAAAACAATTAAGTGATATAAAAATAATAAGTTATATATACTATATTACCTCTCTCTTATTATCGCCAATCGTCATTGCCGCATTAATAATTGACAATACACAAAATACAGCAGTTGATACAATTATAGTAGAGGAATGCTCCACCAGCTTATGGTAACATTGAGTAAATATTTCGTCCATTATGTTCAATATGCTATATGATATAAGTATCAATTATTACTCGATCACACAGAGAATCTAAACCAGAGTGCACACTGACAACAACTGTTTGTGTGTGTGTGTGTCACAAATTTTAGTTGTCAGCAACAGCCAGGTGACAGCCGGATTTTGACAGTAGTAGGTGAGGGTAAATTTAAAAAATGAACAGAGCGGTGTTAATACAGCATACATATAGACAATTTGCCTATACGTTATTATAACATTTAGTGCTTGTTATTACGTGAGTATACAATTACTCTGATTTTAAATTTATATTTAGTAAGTACTACTTAGACTTAATTAATTAATTAATTAATTAATATAACAATATACTTATTAGTTTCATTGTGTCATACTTTTTAACATTTAACACTCAACAACGACGCAGTTATGATATAGAAGTTAAGGACCCGGAACTCTTTTCGGATATTAATTAAGTTGACAGCGATTTCAACTTGACTTTAATAAGGAAACTACCAAGAAAACAAAAAATATGAAGAAGTTTATACATATTGTGCAACTAAAAAAATGACTGAAGATCAAGGTTATAGTGAGGAAAATTTATCTATTACTGACATACCTAGTTGGTTACAAGGAATTAGTGACGGCAATGAGCGAAGTAATAGGCGAAAATCTTTAGAATGTTCTTCTATTGGCATTTCAATTGATGATACCGAGCTTTCAGATTTTAAGGTGGGAGAGCAACCTTACACTCTATTTATTATTAAAGTATCACCGGGAATAAAGAGCTGGTATATTAAGCGAAGATATTCTGATTTCCTATTTTTGCATACATCATTGTCTAAATATATTCATAGTGAAATACTTCCAAAATTACCAGCAAAACGGTATTTTAGAAGTTCTATCGAAACTAAATTTGTCGAAGAAAGGCGACTACAGCTTCAAAATTATTTATCAGCAGTTATATTGATACCAAGTGCGTGGAAACGATCTGAATTACCTAGATTTTTAGATAACGAGTCAAATTCGATGATATTCTTGTGGAACTTTGAAAAAATGCGAAAAATGCATGAAGCGTTGTCGACGATGACCATCGAAAATAAAAGTGAGACAGCTAAATTAACTAATGAATTGAATATTGCACAGCAACAAGTTACGTATCTTCAAGAACGCATCTCTAGAATGGAGATGCTTTTCCTACAACATGCAAGTGGAATGGCAGTAACGAGCTTTTCACCTAAATTAATGAGATCTATCTCATGTGATGAAACTAATAAGAATATAACTTCCGAGCATTATAGAAGTTATAGTAACAATACCCAAATATTATCGTCTAATAACAATGGTGTGAACGTAAGTGCAGCTCATAGCCCATCCTCGAAAAGCCATTTATCATCTGAAACATCCGACTCTATTGACACTTTAACAGAAAAAGAGGAATTTATTATCAATAATAAAGTAAAAGCAGAAAGTGAATTAGAAACAGCATTTTTAGAACTAACTTCATCCTCGGATAAAATTGATTTAGAAAATTTGAAAATAGTCATGGATTTGGCAAGTAGTAATAGATTATTAAGCGCGGATATTTTGACTGAAAACGGTGATCGTTTCAATTCGAAATCAGTTCAAGACGTGAAAAATGTTGCTTTATCAATAAAATTACAGGAATGCATTAGATTAAGCGACCAAATTCTGGACAACAGTGTTTGCGATTCTATTGAGACAGCAGTTGAAATAGAAAACTATCCAATTGATACCGTTTCATTAGACAATGATTATCATATATCAGATTATATTGCACATCAAGTTTCAAGCTATAAAAGTAGTGACGCCATAATAAATGCTTTAATGCCCACTGTAGAATCAATTGAATCTAGAATGAGAATTTTTCATTACGTGCGAGGAATTATTGGTACACTACACGGAGCTATTTGTTTTCCAGTTGGTTCTTTTACATCTAATACGTTTTTACCTAACGGAGATATTGATATTACTTTATTTTTGCATTATTCAAACGAGAATGACTCTTGGTTTGCCAAAATTAACGAAGCTTTATGCTATTCTACTTTCAACCAGAGTAATGGTAATGATCAATATAATAGAGTTGCTGTACAAAGCGTAAACTTTGTAAATGCTGATGTGAAGTTAGTCAAGGCAAGGATAAACAATATAAATGTAGATATATCAAATGGTCAAATCGGTGCTCTCTATTCTCAAGCCCTCATTGAAAAATTAGATAGTTACATCGGTAAGAATCATTTATTAAAGCGATCAATTATATTAATCAAAGCATGGTCACATTACGAGAGTGGAAGATATGCCGATGGTAGTATACTTGGTGCTATCGATGGTAGATTTTCAACTTGGTCTCTTATTGTAACAATTTTGTTCATATTCAATAAATATGGTACAATAATTGAACATCCATTCAATGCTCTGGGATTTTGGCTTGAATACCTTTCTACTTTTGATTGGACAAACCATGCATTAACAATTTTTGGCCCATTTTCAGTAACTGATTTGTCTCCAATTGATACTCTAAAACAATGTTATTTTCCAGTTGAAATTATAGAAGAACTACAAATAAGATGCGAAAATACAAGGATTGCAGCATGCACTACTGCGGAATCACGGAATTTGGATCCGTCATATTTAAGATCGACGTATGTTTTTGGTGATACAACAAATTTTTACAAAAGAGGTTATTTCAATATAATGGATCCTATTAGTACTAGGATAAATACGTCTCGATCTGTATCGGCCGATGGCGCTCGCGCTATTTCTAAAATGCTCAAAGCAGGTTTTAACGATTACGTTACAATGATTAAAAATTGTGATTTATCAAGTTTAGGTGATGAGGCTGTAACGAAACATATTTTTTCGAATACAATATTTAATATTCATCAACAACGCAGTTTGGTCGTTAGATACTCAGCTGATTTATCAATTGAGTTAGATTTGCTGGAAAATCAGTTGGACCAAATTGAAGTGTCAATACAACATGCTGAGTTAGTTTTAGGATTGGTATTGCATGAAGGGCCACTATTAAAAATTTGCGCCCGTTTATTAATAGAAAACAACACAATGCCTATCGGCGAGATTGGGAAACTCTTGAGTTCACTATTTAATACAGATCTGATAATTAAAAAAATCAAAGAAAGTTATGGCGGATTGAAAAAATTTATAGAATTACCCAATCTGACACAAAATAAAGTGAAAATCGCCTTACTTTCAGATCATCCATTTAATCCTACAGCACAAATTATATTCACAGAAGAGCCAACTGAGAGTATATACAGTAGAAGTAATAAGCCTTACAAATTTGACCATGACCATGACTATTTTTTTAATACTCGAACTAACATTAAAGATATGTCAAGCAAAGTTGGCCATGGGAATCACAAAGGTTCTAGATCAAAAAAATTAACCGATTCACCAAGTGGACAAGGGCATCACCAAGCGCCAGTTTCGAGTCCTATTATGCCGATGAAGTTAATGCAACAGCAAGTAAATTATTATAACAGTCCAAGTAATAAACTTAATGCACCAATTTCAGATAGATCAACAGCAATCAGTTTTACGGACTATATGAATGTAGATAAAAAATAGATGATGAAAATATAGATATAGCAGATTAGATTTCCCCACACACTACCCATAAACATAGCAAGATAGAAAATATATATTATGACAACAGAAAAAGGAATGTAAAGTATGTACAAATTTATTTATAGCACATGTTCTAATTTTCCAATTCTAATTAAATGTTCTACATTTGATCGTCGTAAAAAATGAGTAGATCCTTGATCCAATTTTACAGGACCATTTTCAGTCATTATCTCTCCACAAGTTTGCAAAACTCGTAATTCTATTAACAATTCTTTCGGTGGCTCTAAATCTGCAGTCATATCCAATCCCATAAGAGCATTGTATTCCGTCAATATTTTATTGTATTCCACAAAATAGTTATTTTCAACTGCTGATAGTGTATCATGTCTAATCCTATCGGGTAAAACTGTACCTGTTTCCCACCTTAATGAACTTATTTTGGATAGCCTATAATTTATATAACAGTATAAATATTTCATATTCCTTCGCATACACAAAGTATGATACAAAGTGGGCAATTTAAATTCCACATTATTATCTTCATTATCGTCGTCATTTTCATTATCATTCATCATTGTTAGTTTTGCTATTATATCACTTAGTTCTTGTACTTCACTTATCACGACTCTCACTCCATCATCATCATATGCAGGAATGAAGTCACTTCTATTGAGGTCAAGCAACAGCTCCTTTCCTCTCTGACAAAAAGTCATGTCCTTGTTAATTTTAAAAAAAAAATAATTATGAAAAGTCAAATTTCCGAATTGTCAAAAAAAAGGGCCTTTTAAAGTTCAAAGAAGCTTCCACTTCTTTTTGTCATGATCGTACGGATAGAATTGATGGTTAAAACATTAATTAAGTTTTAGATTTCAAAGGATATAAGAAAGACTGATATTAATAGAAAAGTAGAGTATGACCATAACAGCTGTTATATATTCCGTAATGTCATACTGTATATTCTGTTGTTGCAGCATATAAGCTAATCAGTAAATTCTTTACACACTACACTAAAGTTTGGATTTCCCCTGAGAAATAAGAATTTTCGAGAATTTTTTTCACTCACTTTAAAAAAAAAAATTCAGTTCATACGCACTTGGCCTATATAAAGATTTTCTTCGCTCATTAAAGGATAAGAACCATAAATGAATAATGAAAAAACCGCAATACTATCAAGGACCAGACCATCGGCAGTTTGAGTGGACACCATTATTCAGCACAATAAATGGTGGCACTAAGTATGTCGATTTAGAAAATATTAATCGCGAGTCGATAAATGTCACAAAAATATCAAAAAAGTCAAAGAACTTACCTACAAACTTTGTATTTGTATGCTTATTTCTATTCATAACGGGTTTATTCTTTGTATTGGCATTTTATTATCAACAAAAAGAGCAATTAGACAATTTAGGTAACATTTGGATTACAATTGATAAACCATTTTCAGTTCTAAATCCAAATGATCTTGGCTTTGTTGATGCAAATAGACCTAAACAATCTCAACCTGGTCCAATATTTGAAACAATTTTAAAAGATAATTATGTGCCTTTACCAACAAATTCATGGTGCGAAAATTTTTTTCTAGGTGATATTACTAATGGCGAAAATAATCGTGTGTTTCAACTTCCATACATTATTGATACAGGAGGTCCAATAAATGGAATTAGAACTCATCCAGCACACGTTCAAGCAAATGATCGTTCTGTAATGATGGTATATGAGCCAGAAAATGGACTCACACTTAGTGGTACGGAAGATTTTTTAATCCAACATACTGTTGCGAAAGAAATACCCTCTATAGGAAGATTATCAATTGTTTTGCAGTGGGAAACTGAGGATAGAAAATTAACTGGGAAAGGATCAGCTATGCGATCACCAATCGTTCGTGGATCACCTTACACAACCATGGAATATATTAATTCTTCTCCTCGAATTGTGAGTGAAAGAAGTATTAAATATTATCCAATTATTGATGGTACAGATATTTTAACTTGTGGCACTGGAAATTCACACTTAATCAAGAATGAATTGAGAGTTCAATTTGAGAAATCAGATATGACTTGGTTGATATTTGTCAGTGAACCTACTGAATTCATTTGCACAAATACTACAGTTATTGAAGCAGTCAATAATTTACCACCAGGAGTGTTACCACCAAAAAGTGAGTTTAAAACTTTAGGTTTTGATTTAAAAGCTGTTAAACCAATGCGTAAAGGTGTAGTTCGAATTGCACTTTCAAATAATTGCACTACGGGTGAAAATGCTCAATTTTGTGATACTATTTTCAAAAGTAGAGATCAATCAGAGTATACATCTTTATTACGTCAATATTCTGCAGTGTACCCGACTGGACATTCCGACATAACATTTACTTTCCCTACAGAAACAAAAATTGAGGAAGAAATTCGCTTAAATTTTGACTGGGCTCAGGTTAATGTTCATGATTTTGCTAATACTGAACCATTCGATACTTTTACTTATCCAGAACAAGTTTTAATGCGTCAAGAAGAGTTAACGATATCGAGACCAGACGTTTTAATGTATGGCATACCACATCATCAAGAAAGATTAGCTACAACACACGAGACGCCTATTATAAAAATATATGACTTTGGTTGTGTTCCAACAATTCATGGTAAAGCTTGTCCAATTTCTGCAAATTCTTGGTCTCAAATAGAGCATTTACATCAAATAAGTTTTTATGCTAATAAAGAACCAAGAGAAGAAATGAAAAATGATTTATTATCTGCAATAAAAGAGGATATTAATTTTAGAATTCCTACAAATTACATGAAAGGTGCTGGTGATACATACTTTAGCGGTAAAATATTGGCCAAGTTAGCACGAATTATATTATTAGCTGATCAATTTAACGCGGTATCAAGTGAAGAATTTCAGAATGCTCTGACGCATCTCCAACAAGGAGTTGAAATATGGTTAAATGGTACCGCACAGTCAGCTTTTCTTTATGATAATCCCAAAAGTGGTGGTTATGGTGGTATTGTTATGTGCGGTTGCAATTATAATGGCGAAACACAATCTTGTTTAAATGCTTATCCTGACTGTCCTGCTTTAGTTGATGTTGGCAGCAATTTTGGTGGTGGTTTTTACAATGACCATCATTATCATTATGGCTATCATATTTATGCTGCTGCTGTGGTAAGTAAATTTAATCATAAATGGCTGGATAAATACTATGAACATGTACTATTACTTATTCGAGATATTGCCAATCCATCAGAAAACGATCCATATTTCCCTACCTGGAGACATAAAGATTGGTATCTTGGTTTTTCATGGGCCAGTGGAATTGTTACATTGTCCGGTTTACCTTATCCTAACGGAAGAAATCAAGAAAGTAGTAGTGAGGCTATTTCAGCGTATGAAGCAGTATCATTATTTGGAGCTACCGCTGCTGAAAGATATGATGACAGTGCAGTAAATACAATCTTCTATGATAGATATCAAACTTCTAGAAGAATTAAAGACCTTGGAAGATTGTTATGCGCAACAGAATTAAGGTCCGCAAAAACTTACTGGCATGTTCAAAGTGCTCATGCTGTTAATGTTTCTAGAATATATCCCAACGTTTACACTCCAAAAGTTGTAGGCATGTTATGGAGCATGCTAGCACAAGAACAGACTTGGTTTGGTAATGAGCCATATAAATCATACGGTATACAATTATTACCGATTACTGTTGTATCAGAATTAAGAGATACAATAGGATGGGTTGAAGAGATGCTACCTTTATTTTCACAATCTTGTGATAGTGATGAAAATTGTCCCAAACAAGGATGGTCAATATTAGTGAATATGTGCCAAGCAACTATTGGCCAATGGCAATACGCTTGGAAATCAATTTTGGAATTATCTCCTGAAGTTTATGAATCTGCCGGGGGTAATGGACACAGTAAATCAAATAGTTTATGGTTTATCAGCACTCGTTAAAGTTATTATAGCCCGTTCATTGTTGCTTTATTGTTTTATTATGTAAAAATATAAAAGACATTTCCAAATAATTGCCTTGTTTGACTATTCTGTTTTTTGTTACTAATGAGAGACAATAAAATCGGCCTTTTTTTTCACAGTCAAAAAGTGACTCAAACAGAAAAAAAAGCATAAACTCCACGCCAAGGTACGTATTAATATTAATCGATTCAACATCTATTTCCCGCGGAGGAAGTCATGGACTGCTCCTTCTATGTGGTTGAACAATTACAAATGATTGTTTCGTATCGATTTAATAAAAAATGTGCTGCTTTTTCTATTTTGAAAAATAGATTCATTTTGCTATTTTTAACATTATTTTTCACTTACTCTTACTTTCTTGTAGAAACTTCCTCAATTAACAAGCAGCCCGAGCATATCCTCCGGCTATTAATGGCAAATGTTTTACAATCACCACGATCATTTAAAGTAAGTTCCAATAACTTTACCCTCAACTATTTTGTTGGGGGTAATAGTAATGATGGAAATAAAGTCAATTGCGATGATGATATATTATCCCCATACTCTTCTGATGGCGAATGTAATCAATCAGACTCAATAGTCTCCGCTCATACTGATGAATCTAGAGGTACATCCGATACATCATCAACATCTTCAGATCATGAGGTTGAAATATTAAAGTCTACTTCTCCCGAACCATCGTTTATTTCTTTGTCTGAAATGTATCAGATTGATCTAGAATTGTCAAGACAAGTGGGTAAAGAAGTTTACAATATTTCAGAATACGGTTCAGTCGCCTCATTTATTCAATCTCGAATTGAAGCTGGGATAGAAAACGGTTCATTTCTAATAACCAATCTTAACTCAGTATTGAAACAATTCAATCAATGGAAGCAAGAATTACCAATGGTTGAACCATTCTATGCTGTCAAGTGCAATCCAGATCCAGCGATTGTACGTTTACTTGCGTCATTAGGTTGTTCATTTGACTGTGCTACCATGGGCGAAGTCGATCTTGTGTTGCATGGCCTTGGTAACGATTTATCTTTTGCCAATCTTAACAAAGCAGCGACATCAGTAGTTTATGCTAACCCTGCTAAAATGGAACATATGCTTAAATACGCCATTGACAACAATGTCAAAATGACAGTTTTTGATGGTGAAGATGAACTGCATAAGATTGCATCTCTTCCTGGTGGAAAGAATATGCAATTATTATTGAGATTAACAACTGATGATAAATCATCTATTTGTCGCTTTTCAAAAAAGTTTGGTTGCCCTGTTGCCGAAGCACCAAAGCTCTTGGAAGTTGCCAAATCACTTGGATTACACGTTGCTGGTGTTTCATTTCATGTTGGATCTGGTTGTGGCGATGCAAATGCTTACAAAACGGCGTTGGATCACGCTAGAAAAGTATTTGATTGTGCAGAATCATATGGCATGACTCCTATGACTATCGTTGACTTAGGTGGTGGATTCCCAGGTGACACCGGTGGATATGGTGGCCCTGGTATGCCAACTTTTCAACAATTAGCCACAGCTATTCGTGAAGGGATCGTCGATTTCATGAAAGTTGAGAAACGATCAAGTGATAAAGTAAGATTTATTGCTGAACCTGGTAGATATTTTGTCTCAGCGTCAACTGTTATCTCAACAAAAATCTACTCAAGAAAAGGAGGAAACAATAAGTATCAAGCATTATATGTTGATGATGGTGTTTACGGTTCTTTCAATAATGTAGTTTACGATCATGCTAATCCTATCCCTATGTTATTAGCTGATGCTGTCGCTGCTACTAAAGGTGAAGTTGAAACTAAAGAATTGTTACCTTCAGCAGTATTTGGTCCTACTTGTGATGGTTTAGACCAAATGTGCTCTCTAGAATCTACTAATTTACCTCGTTGCGAAGTTGGTGAGTGGTTGATTTGGGATAACATGGGTGCTTACACCCATACCGCTTCCTTCGTATTTAATGGATACACCCATATTCCTTCCAAGTCTTACTGTTTCATATAAATAGTGACTTAAAATATGCATAGTAGCATCTCGTTAATTTAATACAATATAATTTCTTAGCATTAGTTATAAATAAAACATTCGGCACGTTTACATCATTTTTTTTCTTCATTTATTTCACAAAATCTGCAAAACCAGTCTTCCTTCGGAATTGTCTCTAATCCTATGCAAAGAAGGTGATATGGTCCATCACAAGAGTCACAGATAACCATTAGATTTTCGTTCCCATTCTTACATAATTTCATAAATAATTGATCGTCATAATTAGCGCGTATATGATCACTACAACTATCTGAACGAGGTAAGTTGTCATCAATAATCCAAGGTTCACCACATAAAACACATTCATTATCAATTGCAGACAGTACATCACAAGAAACTTTATGCATATTTTTTTTATCTGTTATCATTACTGATTCTCTACCGACATTGTGCTTCTGCTTTTTCCTAATTTTAGTTTTTTCTGAAGATATTTTTTTTTTACCACAACGACTTCGTTTTGTGTCTCTAAAATAATTATCATCAAAATTACTTCCATCAACATCCGACGAATCATCCAAACTGACAAGAATCGAATTATTCAATCTACTTCGAGTACCGTATCCAATATTTTCTAAATCAAGAGAAGTAGTACTATAATTATAATGTTGATACTTAGCTATTGACCTATTTTCCTGAGTCAACCAAAGTTTCCAATCTTCATTTTCTCTACAACTCATAGTTATTGGATTACAACAAGAGCTAAAAACACTTTCGTCTTCACAATAATTGAAAGCAGAATCATCACGAATGCACATTTTTCGTAAAGCACTAAAAGATAGTAAATCTGAGGCACCACTTGGACACGAAGAATCATCATTACCACCATTTAATTGATTAAAGTCCTTTTCATGACCGATTCCCTTGTCTTGAAATAAAATCATAGCCGATAACTTACTATTTTTCATACTTCGCGAATTTGTTATGACCTCAGCATCTTTACTGTTATCTATGAAATCAAGAGTATCAATCGAAGAAAATTGCTGAGAATTAACCACCAGAGAGTTTTTTCTAATCGTGCCCATTTCAAATTTACCGTCTGCCAATATCGCCCTTTCTGCATCTAGTTTATGTCTAGCTCTCATTAATATCTTCTCTTCAATAGTGAAATTTATTCGTTTTTGAATCGACTGATCGATTTCATTAGATACAGTGACCAATCTTAAGACTAGAACACTTTTAGTTTGACCCAACCGGTGAACTCTCGACATTGCTTGCAAATCTTGCTGTGGATTCCAATCACTATCGTATAATATTATTGTATCTGCTGCTTGCAAATTGATGCCTACTCCTCCAGCTCTAGTTGATATTAAAAATATTTTACAAGTACTGGTGCTACAATTAAATGATCGGATAGCTATTTCACGATCTTCTGCTTTTATAGAGCCGTCTAATCTAAAAAATTCAAGACCCAAGTTATGAATATATCCTTGCAAGATATCCATCATTGTAGTCATTTGGGAAAATATTAAAATTTTATGGTTTTGAGGAATCAATAATTTTAATAGCCTATCAAGTACACACATTTTACCGCTTGAAGAAATAAGATACTTGTAATACAAATCATCTGGTATTGATAAAATATCTTCCAAAACTAAATACGGATGATTGCACAATTTTCTAAGTTGCATTAATACGTTCAAAAAATCGTATTCTGCAGGGTAAATATCATCATTAGTATTCTCAGTTCCTTTTATTTTTTCATGCTCTGATATTCTTTTTTTAATCATATTATATACTGCGATTTGTAAATCTGATTGAGGACACTGGACGATCCTTTCTACTTTAGGTGGTATATCATCCGCAACATCGGTTTTAAGTCTGCGTAATAAAAAAGGTTTAATAACCCGATGCAAAGAATTTACGATAATTTTTTTTTCTTCTTCATTTAACTTTTTATCATATATGTCACATATCTTATTCCCTTTGTCCTGTGCAGTGCCATCATTGAATTCAAAAGGACTATTGAACCAACCACAAAACTGTTTCAAGTCATCAAAAATGCTGGGTAGTATAAAAGCTAACAATGACCATAACTCCTCTAAATTGTTCTGCAGTGGCGTCCCAGTTAATAGCAATCTCCTTCTACTATTTAGTTCTTTCAATGAACTATATAATACAGATGCCCGATTTTTAATTCTATGTGCTTCATCAATTACTAAATATACCCATCTTTTATTTATTTTTTCAATTTTTTTCAGTAAATCAACATCTTTTATAATCATATCATATGTTGTCAACACAATTTTAATTTTCATACTTTTAGAATTAGATATTATTTCATTATTAGTTGATTTTAACCAATTACGAAAACTAGGTACTCTAGATTCTTTGTCTCCATGATGAATATAAAGATCTACTCCATAGGGTACAAATTGATTGAAGTCTGATTTCCATGAGGATATAACCGATAGAGGCATGACAACTAAATGAGGCCCCCAAATATTAAATCTCTCCTTTAATGCACAGAAGAATGCTATAACTTGTATAGTTTTCCCAAGCCCCATTTCATCAGCCAAAATACCATTTAAACCGCTTGAGTGTAAACTTAACAACCATTCCATTCCACCTAACTGATAATCGCGCAACGATCCTCCAGACAGTAGTTTTGGTTGGCCAACATGTACTGTATTTTGACTTTCGTCATCACATGCATCAATTTTTTGTGTATTGCTCATAGATAATTTCATCATAGAATCTAACTTTTGTACTATTTTATCCGTCCTGTCTAATAATAGTCCAAGGCGACTAGATTCATTTGAACACCCACTAACAACGCCACCTATCTCCATTCAATCACCTTTTCTCATTCCCCTTCCACGGTTTTTGTTTGTGCTCTACTTCCGAATTTCTTCGCTATTTTTTCGCCATTTCCGATTCAGATTTTTTATGACAGCGACTTGAGACTATGTCATGATTAAAAAGTTAAAACAAAGAAATCTTGTAATTACAGATACAAATATAACAAACAAACAGCACTAACAATTATGACCTAATTATAATTTCCAAAATTGGCGAATCTATTTTTTTTTCCCTTTTTTACCACCACCTTTATCGTCTTTTTTCTTTGATTTCTCCTTAACAGATGGAAGTTTAAAGTTTTTATTTTTCCTTAGTAACAAGGAAACATATTCATCAGCTGTAGCAGTTTTAGCAATAGGTAATCCTAATTCTTTTATTAAATTTTCATGACCTCGTTGCGAAGCCCAGAAAGAAGCATTATGCCCAAATCCATCTCTAGCATCTAATTTACAACCAGCTTCAATTAATGCTTTCGCAGCATTTTTGTTACCAGCTTTGATAGCGCAAACTAATGGAGTTTCTCCTAGTTGTGATAATGCTTTTAAATTTAAGTTAGCACCAAAAGAAGCCAGTTTAGTTACTAAATTCGCATGATCCAATGAAGCAGCAATATGCAATGGAGAATATCCACCCAAAAAAGGTTTTTCACAAGAATTTATAAGTAATTTCATACTTGGATATCCAGATAATAACTGTGTCAGCATTGTTTCGTCTCCTTTTTTCACTGCAATATGCAATGCCGTTGACCCATTCGGATCTCGCTCATGTAAAACATCACCGTAGTTATAATGCTCAACTAATCTATTTAATGAGCCTACATCAGATGTCGCTACTGCAAATTGTATAACAGATAATTTTACTACTTTTTCAATCGGTGGGAGAGCAGGAACATTCTCGTCTGGTGACTTTTTTCTTGAAGGTGATTTAGATTTACTTCGACCAGTTACTTTCTTCTTTGGTCCCATAACTACAACTTCTGCGAATGTTGATAATCAAATGCTGCACAACAAATGCCGTTGTCAGTCCTTCACTTCAGCGTCTTCAATTTTTTTTCTTGTCCTGATTTCTGTTTCACTAAAAAAATTTCCCAAAACAGATATTTCACCAAATCGTTAGAAAGATAAAAATCTATGCGCATAGGAAGAATCTGCTACGACATTACAAATGCGAAATACCGCAATATTATTTACTCTACTATTTGTCTATTTGTCACATTCTTTTTCATTTGTATTTTGGGCCCTTTTGGACCGGGCCATGGAGCGGTTATTTCGGTAAAATTTCTGCAATAGCAAAAACAGCCATTAGTCCGCGTTCGTTGAATCAGGAATAATGGGACAAGTGTATGGTGTACCAGAATTACACCCTGGATTCTCAAGGTTTGCATATTTACCGAGAGAAGCTATTGAAAGTGTTTGGACTTCATATAATCTCTTGGGCGAGGGATGGAGTTTGGACATAGAATCGATGAAAAATATATTTAATAATGCATCGTATTTAGTCAATGATATAGGTAATAACAAACCATTACCTTTTTATTATTTTTATTTTAATAATTTCATAATTAAACTTCTTTTACAGGATTCTCCAACGATCAATTGACTCAATTATTTCAAGTACTTGATACTGACAATAATAACTTAATTGATGCATTAGAATTATTCGTTATCTTAGCCATTGCATCTGGAATGGATGTAATAGACAAGATTAATTTCGCTTTTACCGCATATGATTTCTCTGGAAAGGGATCGTTAACACCAGATGAATTAACTTTACTGTTAAAAACTGTTGGGAAAGGACTTGCAAAAATTTGTCCTTGCAATCCAATTTTAACCAAGACATCTGATATGCAAATTGATGAATATCGAAAATTAATCTTCGGAAAGTATGGAATGGATGCATCTGACGGTTTTTTATTAACCGTAGACCAATTCCAAAAGTATTGTACATCACACCCTGTAGTAAACAGTTGGATTACGTATTTTACTAAAGCAGGAAATAATCCAATTGCAGGAGATATTATAACGGTAGATTGTGGCTCTAGCACACGTATCCAAAGGCCTTTTGTTTTAAGCGGAATAAATACTGCTAAATATCCTCACAAAGACATATTCAATGTACCTGAACCAGTTGTGGAAGTAGAAAATATCACGGAAGGGGTTGACGAAGTCAAAGAAAATACCCCAGCGGATGAAGTTAAAATTGAAGAGATTCCTGCAGAAGATGAAGGAGAAGATAAACCAGCACCAGTTATAGAACGTATTGTAACTTATCCAAATCGTCCATGGTTTGCATTAGCTGATGCTGGGCGTCCGGATGAAGTTCCATCGGGTAGAGTCGACCCACCACAAGATACTTTTGATTCAATTTGGACTCACGGGTTTTCAAGTTATTTACGAAGGAATATTTTCTATGATAATAATGGCAATATCATTACCGTGTCCTCTAGAAGCATCACAATAATGTCAAAAAATGAGGAAAACGTATGGTCCCAAAAGTGTATCAGTGATCATCAATATCCTATTACAGGTATTGCATTTGACTCAAGTGGAAATATTGCGGTCACTGCTGATGCGATTGATTTATCTTGCTTTCCTGTTTCAAACAATGCATTACGTAACGATGAAGCAATTATTAACATTTGGGATACTATGAATTACGATTTATTGGATACAATAAGAATACCTAATTTCCCCGGTGTTCAGTACGTTGATATCAGCTCAAATGGAAAATTAGTTGTTGCTGTAATGACAGATGCGATGAACACTGTAGTTGTGTTCGAAATTTCATCCCGACGAGCTATATTTAGTAAAGCTTTAGGCTCTGATAAAATATTTGATGTCCGATTTGCAGAAAATGAAACCATATTCGCTGTTGCTTCAGCATCAGGTTTAACTTTTTATGTTAACGAAGGATCCACTTATATTGGTAATGGACAGTTAGTCTCATATGAGACACGTCCAGCTATACTGCAAGAAGTAGGCAAAATTGCATCCGGAATCAGTGTTACCGCTTTAAGTAAATTTGTCGGTTCAGATGATTTGGTCGCCGGTACATGCACTGGTCAATTATTGTTTTTTAGAGGTCGAAATTGCATTCAATTGATTCAATTACACGAGGGTTCTATTAACACCATAAACTTTAATTCCAAGAATGAATCAATTGCAACATGTGGAAATGATGGCAAGGTTAATATTCTCAAATTAGAGCAACCAAAATCTAACGTTGATACTGGAGTGCATAAAAAAGGTCCAAAATTTAGTGTCAGAAGATCATTACACGTGTTAATAAAGCTTGATGTATTAGTCAATTCTGGTATTCTGAATAAGCAATTACGTTCCGTTTTTTTACACGATTCATCTACTAAAGTTTTAGCCAGTTGTATCTCTGGTGAACTATTAGAAATGTCGTGTGTTGAAGGTGAAGCAGTAATAAGTGAAGCAGCGACTTCAGATAATCCCGATGAAGCAGCGATATCGGAATCGGCAACATTACCATCATCTAATCTTGGTAAGGATATTAATGGTGGACCGATTTTGCAGTGTCATGCTACCATTGATGGTCCAAATGCGATTACTGGATTATGTAAAATTCCCGGTGGATTTGTTTCATGCGGTTCTGATGGTACATTACGTCTGTATCAAGCAGGTGACGGCGTCCCTCATCGCTGCATGAAGGTGGAAAATGTCTTCTCCAGCTGTTGTGCTATAACATCTTCATCCCAAAATATATTCGTATCATTAGATGGATCTGCAAATGTATGCGGAACTGTGAAGATTTACTCAACTTCCGATTGGAAATTCTCACATGTATCTGATGTCAGTGTATCGCCGGAGTATCCTATTTGCGACATTAAAGTTTCATCTGATGGTAATACTATGATCGCGGCTTCAAAAAATAATGTAGTATACGTTTTTGGATTTGCCGAAGGAGCATGGACTCCTAAAGAATCTATTACATTAAATGCCGAACCTCTTCGCATAGATATATCAAGTGATGGGTTATACATAAGGTCACTAGATGTTAACGAAGAACTTAAAGTTTTTACAATTGCAGCAAGTACCGAGACTTCACAGTTTGGATCAGAAATAGTAACTCCTGAAGTTTTAAAACCTATTTCATGGTCTACAAATTCTTGCCCTTGCACTTGGGATATCAAGTCACTATGGACTTCTGTTTCAAATGCCAAATCTATGATCATTACAGACAGATCACAGAATTTATTTGTCATAGGAAATACTGATGGTACACTAAGTTTGGCTAGAGTTCCTGGATCTCAATATGATTCTTCTTGTTACGAGTCAGTACCAATTCATTGTGGTGCAGTCGGTGCAGTGTTATTTATTGATGAAGGTTCAAGACTTGTAACAGCTGGTGCGTATGATGGTCAAGTTAAGATATGGAAAGTTAACTATGATGTTGAAGAACTTGAAATTGAGGTAGTAGACGAAGTCACACCAGAGCCAGAGGGTGAAGGTGAAATCAATGTTGTTGAATATGATAGTGCTGAAGACGAAGATCTACTTGACGGGGACTCAATGTTACGTCATGTTACAAGGAATTTAGTTAATAATGACAAATTCAGTGCTATTAATCCGTGGATAGAAGACTTTGGCGTCAAAGCAAGTAGCATCAATGACGGTTCGAATGGTCCTTCAATTAACGACGAGCTTACCGTAGACTGGGTTTTCGGATACTCTTCTCGCATTGCCAAAGCTTCCGTAAGATATAATTCTGAAGGACTAATCGTCTACCCTGCTGCTACCATGGGAATTATATACGACAAAATGAATTCGAAACAGTCTGTAGTTCAACTGTGCTATGATCAAATTACGGCCTTTGAAGTCTATGCTAAATCTGGGATAGCCGCCACGTCTCACAAAGGCGGTGGAAATATAGTCGTTACTATTTGGGATACATCATCAACCAAGATATTATCGAGACTAAGCTGTGGAGTTGTTAATGGTGTGTCTTCATTATCGTTTAGTTCAGATGGCACCCTTTTAGCCGTAGCTTGTCAAGATTCTGATCACACAGTTTTGGTGTTTAATTGGCGAACAGGTCAACTTCGTAGCTCTGTAAAAGGTGGAAATAACAAGATTCTTTGTGTTAAGTTTAACGCAAGTAAAGATAATATCCGTATCTTACAAGGAGGAATTAAACATTTTAAGTTACTAGAAGTAAGAAATAGACGTACGTTAAATTCAAAAATTGGTCTTTATGGTGCTGGAATAAAGAAAGGAAATGTCCTTTGCTGCGCATCGTTGCCATTACCCGTAGAAGGCGGAAATGAGTTCATTATGGGTATGGATAATGGATCATTAGGTATTATTGCTCGAGGAGACAGAAGAGTTAGTAATTTTATTCCTGTTCAAACCGGCCAAATAACAGCAATATTTGTAGTCGTAATCAAGGAAGCAACGCTTGAAGAACCTCCAACGTTTAGAGTCGTTACAGGAGGTACTAATGGAATAATTAAGGTGTTAGATCAAGAATTTCAACCAATGATGGAATACAACCTATACTCTAAGGATTATGGTTTAAATCCTTTTGGAAAAATTCGAGGATTTTCGTCCATCGCTGTTGATAAAGCTTGTCGTAAAATTTTATACGGCACTTCAGCGGGTGAAATCGGTGAAATTTATTATGATAACGGAAACAATGTGAATGAAGGAACAGGACCTCTAGTCACTTCTCACTTCAAAGATCAGCTACATGCTACTGTTCCTCATCCAAATCGTCAAGAATGTATCACTGTGGGAGAAGATAAAACACTCCGAGTATGGAACTTAGAAACAAAGAAGATGTTAACCATGATTGAATTACCTGATATTGCGAGATGCGCCTGCTTTTCTCCTAACGGTCAAATAATTGTTGTTGGTCTAGGTGGTAGCGTTTACGGTAAAAATCGCCCAAAGCCTCGACCTAATAACGGTCATGTATTTTTTCTTTCTTATTTACAAGGAAAATTAAATATTATCCATTCTACGACTAATGCGTTAGACTGTATTTCGTGTGTTTCGTTTTCTGCTGACGGAACTAAGTTATATGCAGCATCAATGGATTTTAACGTCTACGTTTATGACGCCCTTAACAACTTTGAGTTATGCAATACTTTTCAGGGCCATAGTGTAGGAATACGATATATGGATCTATCTGTTGATGGGAAATATATGTTAACAACTGGAGTCTCAGGTGAAACGATTTTTATTGATGTGGAAAAGAACAAAATTATTCCTAAAGGTGCGAGAGGTAACTTTTTAAGCGAAATAAAATGGGTAAACAGGAAAAATATCTGTGGCACTGATTCAGTTGGTATTTTTTCTGCATATAACAATTTTTCTGACGTCACAGCAATTTCAGTTTCAAAGGACGCGACATTGATGGCATCAGGTGATGTTTTTGGTAACGTTAAGATTATGAAAAATCCGTCACCAAACATATCTGTGCCGCGTAAAGAGTATCATGGACACAGTGTAGGTGGTGTATCCAACGTATGTTTTACAGTAGCGGACAAGTACTTACTAAGTACCGGTAAAGATGATAAAACGATAATCCAATGGCGTGTTGTAAAAAGTAATTTCAGTGAAAATTATTCATCCAATGAAATACCAAGCGTCCCTCTGGGTGATAATGGATATACACCACAATTAAGTGGTAGTTTCTCGGACTCATTCGTAATAAATGATATCAATTTCATTCCAGAGTCATTTGTTGACACTACCATTTCAGGATCCATAAAAATTGACTCACTCATTGGTACCAATAATAAAATTGGCAACAACACTTTATTTGCATCAGTGTATAATTCCAGTGGTGAAGTTATAACGAATTATAGAAAGCATATGGTATCATTGAAAGATGGCAATATCACTAAAATTACCCCATTTTCTAGCGTTATTTCTTCCCTGAGTATGAGCTCGTGCGGTCGAATGCTTGTTGTGGCAACTAACAGTGGTGGCATCGGAACATTATCAGTATATCAAGCTAATGACTTCAGTTTAATAGTTCAGTTATCAGATCAAATTATTGGAGGGATTGCCGCATGCGCTATTTCGTCCAATGGAATGTACATTTCTTGTATTGCTAATGATTCACAACATGGTTTGCATGTATTTGAAAGTTTAAGTAGTGCTTGGTACAGCGATGCTTTGCAATTACATTCTAGTGGTTGTAGCGTGAAAGTCACATCTTGCTTGTCTTTTATGAGTCATGATGTTTCTAAAGGTGTTAACTTTTTTTTATGCACAGCTAGTGAGAATATTTTGAAATTTTGGACACCTCGTGGTCGCGATATGAATGTGAAAATTGGCGAAAGTACGGATATTATTCCTACTATAACATCATTGGCATCATTAGCACAGACCGCGTATTCTGGTCACGTTGATGGTTCAATCCGATCTTGGATCAATGGAGAGTGCAAAAATAGTTTTAACTTTCATCAAGGTGATACAATAAGTGCATTAAAGGTAGTTTCGACCAGTAGCATCCCTGTATTAATTTCAGGATCATCTGACGGAATCAATATTATGAAAACTGATGACAATGGATTGCTATTCTCTCCAAGGTTTATCTCAATCGCATCTGTCATAAGTTCTTTAAGCCGTGACATGATGTACAGGAATACTACTGTCGCATCGATTGATGTGGATTCTTTCAATAACCGTATACTACTTTCAATGCAGAATGGCTCTGTTGCAGAATTAGCTGTAGACGGAGAAGCAAAATTGCTCATAGCTGATGGATTTGATTCAGCAGTAGTATCCTCAGTAAGTCATCCTACTCAACCGTCAATTTTTGTATCAGCCCATGCAGATAATTGTATAAGAGTATGGAATATATCTGCATCTCGACGATTATTAGTGGGATACCTTAAATTGTCTCATTCCATATCGGCACTAACTTTTAAAGATGAAGAAACTATTTTAGCTTGCACATACGGTGGAGACAATGCTGGAAATAGTGCTTCAATTTTTGTGTTAAACTTGAAGCAGATTTTAACAGAGACTACGGGCCAACCAGATCCGTCTTTATTCTTGTACCAGTTAAGTTTTTCTAGCAAAGTGCATAATGTGGGCACTGGACCAATACATCAAATAAAACTATCACCCGACAAAAAGTTATTAGCAGCAGCCTCAACAGATGGTAATGCTTATTTTTACGATGGAAGTTACACTCTATCAGGTAAAATTTCAGTTTTTCCATCGTCAGCTGGAACATCTCCTGTTGGAGGAATTGATTTTTCGGTTTGTTCACGTTATTTACGATGCTTTGGTATTAGCTTTGGTTTGAAGAGTGCAATACCAGTTAAGTATTTCGATTTACAACAGGGAGCAGAAGAAGAATCAAGCGAATTTGGTTCATTGTTAAATAATGATGCTTCGAAGCTAATTAGTATGAAGGATATTAAATGGAGCTCTGTATCATCCGCTGCTGCGCCCGAAGCAAGAGGAGTTATGCGTAATGGCGTTAATATTACAAGTATTTCCAGTAATTCTGAAAATATATTAGTTGGATACACCGATGGAGCTATTTCATTGTTTAAATTACCTGTGTATTCCGAATCGAGTAATTCGATTCAATTATGCGACTTTAGTGGTCCAGTAATAGTAAATATGAATGATTCAAACTCATTTACTGTTAGTAGTAAATCGGATGGTTTTTTCGGATGCTACTCTTTTAATTAGATAAGAATTTTAAAATTAACTAAATATATGTAATTAAATCTACAATTAAATATTTATATTCCCTGAATATTTTATTATTTATACTCCCAGAATAGTTTATATGGAAACATTGACACAGTTACTATGGACAAAATTACTTTAAATTATATTGCTTTTCTTTAAATCAAGTATATAGCATAAGCAGTGATAGTACAAAAAACGCTATCATTCATAAATGTTTCAGTAACCTGATTATCAGTACCAGAATCCCAAAAACATCTAGTGCCCATTTTGATTCCTTGTTCACGGCGCTCTCCAACTAGAACGGTTACGATATATTTATACCTGTCATAATTCAACCCCTTTAGTTTATTTCTAACAGCAACCGATAATGTCTTAGATAATTGATTGCACTTATCGCCATCATATACAGTCGAAGTATTTAAATGCTCTTGTAAACAAGATTGTAATACTTCTTTCATGGCAGCGACAGAAACTTTTTCATTATATGCAAGTCTGACCACTTCAGACATACTCTTCAATCAATAATAATTAGAATTACCAACAGAAGCTGTGGTACTTTTGATTGAATGTCGTGTGTTGTGGTGCTTAGGAATGGACTGTTTTTTTTAGTGCTTGAAATTCGGCCGTAAAAGCAGTTGACTAATTTTAAAAAAAAGTAAGAGCATGGCGACAGTGCAGCATTTAGAGAAGCTGCGACATCTTCAGCGTTTATTTTCAGTTGAGGAGAGTTTAGAAGCAGCTGTTGCTTGCGAGAGACTGACTTCATTGACTCAATTGACTGAACAGGTAGAAATTATAATTAATTTTTCTTGATTGTGTACCAACTCCAACTTACTTATTTTAGTTGATCAAACAAAGAACTTTCTTAAGAGAGGAGCGTCGTCGTCTACGCATTGGCGCCGAAAGAATAGCGGAAAGAGAAAACGCATTGAAACTTATACAGAGGCATGATTGGATACCTCAATCTATGCTCAACACTAATGAGAAGCACGTTAGAATAAATATTGGAGGATTGATGTTTGAAATACCAGAGCCAATTTTGAAAAGAGATCCTAAATCATTGTTAGCGCAATTGTGCAATCCTGATCCTCCAGTTTTAGCTGATCCTGATGGATTCTTTTATTTTGATAGAGATTGGTGGTTATTTCGATATATATTAATATTTATGAGAGATGGATCACTTCCTGGTGACAGAAATTTGCTAGCGCATCTATATCGCGAGGCAGGATTCTGGCATCTTGAAGAATTACAGCATGCTATCGAGGAAGAGAAATTACATTTAAGAATGGCACCTGAAGATAAAGAAAAACTAAAACAATGGTGGAGAAAAACACCATCATGGTTACAAGCAGTTGATGAAGCAACTAAAAAACAAGAAGAAGAGACAAAAAAAGAAAAAGAAAAAGCAGATTGGTGGAAGGATACTCAATATAAAGGAAAAATATTTTTACCTTTGTCTACTATGTCGGATAAAATAGTAACTAAAAAAGGAGAAAAGGATGCCAAGACAGTCCCTACTACTGTTTGGGGTTCAGGTGATTATGGTGAAACAATTGGAGAATATCATGCATCTGAAAGGTATACTGATTACAGAAGTAAATCCAAGTATATAGATTTCGAGTCTGACTGCAAAGGATTATAAATATATGACGATTTGCTATTTGTACATAAATGCCGATATTAATGAATTTATTACATTATTTACATGCTTATAAAAAATGTATATCTTCCCTATCTCTCTTTCTTCCAGTACCAGAACTTAGCAGCAAATCATTTAAAACATCATCAGAAATATCAACATCAATCGGACTACATGGCGCGACATACGTTGGGACGAATGTACTAGCAATACGCATACTGACAGCAGAATCATTTTTACGACGATTTTCTTGATGATCACGTCGAATTACATCGGCTTCATCTGATGCTGGATTATTCCAAGTTGGACATGATTGTATTGTCGGCTTAGTTGCATGGGGAAATAGATGAATTAAATCATTTGTTTCAAGAAATGCATATATAGTAGCCAGCAAATGAACTCCATATTTCTGAACTTTAACCATTGGGAATCCATCAATATTTACAAGTTCGGCTTCAGTGACTGGTACCTTCTTTTGAATTTCAATTAAGGTAGAGTTAGATATAATGGTCCACCAATTATCAAATTTCTTTCTATATGCATCTAACCAGTTATAAAGCTTCAATTGCTGCTTCGATGATAGCAATTCACTTAAATCACTATTCGTCTTAGTTGGTGCATCAACATCCAAGATAAAGCTTTCACGGTGATCTATATCCATTTCACTCTCTGAGCTACTGTACACAATTTCATCGGGTATTTTTGATTTCGATTTAGACTTTTCTAACTGCAAGCCCCGTGAAGAGACAGGAGCGCTTATTCCACGAGCCGATACTTTTTTCTGAACTAAACCATAATCGGAATCTAGTTCATCATCTGAATTATAATTTGGCCTGTACAAGTTTGTGGTATTAATTCTAGTCGCCATTTCTTTAGACGCTTTAGTTGTACTTATTTTAGCTTTTTTAGCTTTCGAAACCTTTGCCACAACACTCCTAGCTTTTATTGCCAGTATTATCGGGTGATCAAGATTTACACACATTGATCGATTCCAAGAGATATAATCAGCAGAGTAGCCACCATAAGTTGCAGTGCTTTCTTCTAGAATATGTTGATCAATTACTAATTTCATAATAAGTCTTTCAGCTACATCTCTGGTCATCGGATAAGGCATTTCACAAGACAACCCTGCATATTTACTAAATTCTTTGTCTTTACTTCCACTAACATACTTTGCCAATTTTAAAAGTGTCATTGGCGGATAAGTTTTACCATTAGCCTTAGTTACCATTTTTTTGACAAAATCAATTATTGCCCTAGCATTTGCAGTAAAATCTTTACTTTCAATTTCAACAGAATTCCTACAATTATCACAAGTACCATTGCAACTTTCTCGAGGAAACTTCTCACCAAAATATTCTAGTAATAATACTCTTCGACAATCAACTTCATTTACACAGAATGAAACACATTTCAATAGGCTGTCCAATCCTCTCTTTATATTATCATTAGGCTTACTTCTATTTTTATTGGAATCATCAGGATGTTTCATAATCATACTAGCAATTTTCGATTTATCTTTGTAGGAATAAAATATTATACATTCAGATATAAGTCCATCGCGACCAGCTCGACCACTTTCTTGATAATAATTCGTGAGACTTTTTGCAATTGAATGATGAATAACATATCGTACGTCAGGCTTATTAATACCCATTCCAAACGCAATAGTGGCACAAATTACCTTAATTGCACCATTTGACCAATCACGTTGTCGCTTCTCTTTTAAATTTGCATCAACTTCAGCGTGATAAAATGTAATTTTTGATTTCATGGCAGGAATTTCTAGCTGCAATGCTTCAGCGACTGTCTCTGTATCTTTTTTTGATAAGCAATATATTATTCCAGTTTGATCTTTTTTCGATAAAATAATCATAGCAATTTCCTTAATACAATCAGCGGTCTTGGGACGAACACTGTAAATTAAATTTGGACGATTGAAGCTCTGACTATGTAAAAAAGGATTTTTCATCTGCATTATACGAATGCTATCATTTACTACACTTTGATTTGCTGTAGCAGTAAGCGCCATTAGAGGAACTGCCGGATATAAATTGCGAATATTTGCCAGTTCTAGATAATCAGGCCTGTAAATGTTAAAATTATAAGGTTTCGATGGATTTTAAGAAATAATTTAATATTTAAATTACCTGAAGTCATGCCCCCATTGTGAAAGACAATGTGCTTCGTCAATAACAAACCTTGATAGTAGATTTTTATTATATAATCTCGCTAACATGTCATGAAGTGATCTAGACTTAGCGTATCTTTCAGGAGTTATATACAACATTTTTATATCATTTTCTGTGTCTTCGCCTGAAGATCTTTGGTCAGCCATTCTACATAATTCACTATAAACTTCTCTATTTTCGCTATCTTTTTGAGAAGATGACATAAAAGCAGCTTTTATACCGATTGCATTTAATCCATCAACTTGATCTTGAATTAAACTAATTAATGGGCTAAAAATAATTGCAAGTCCCGGACAACACCATGCGGGTAATTGATAAACTATACTTTTCCCTCCACCAGTTGGCATCAAGCAAAAAACATCACGACCTTTTAAAGCGTTTTCTATACATTCTAATTGTCCGTAACGAAAATCTCTATGACCAAATTTTCTTTTTATTTCCACTTTATAATCTTTTATATTCCCATGAGACATATCAGCATCAGACCTGGATAAATTTACAATTTCATCTTTCCACTTAAAGTATTTACACAGATTATTTGCACAAGTGTAAAACTCTCGATCTAACGATTTTTCCTTGGTCGACTTAAATAATGAACTTACCAAATTACAGTCACATAAAGGATTACTTGAAGTAAACGAATTACTATTTTTGACTGTATACTCAAAAGTAGAAGAATATGGAACATTCGATATAAAACTATTATTTTTGTAAAAATTGTTGCTAGTGTTGGCAGATATTGTGTTGAGGTTTTCATCGGTAACATTACCATTTTTAAACCTCTGCAATTCAGCATCCAGATTATAAACACATTCTTCCAAATAGTCTCTTTTAGATTTCATTTGTTTGTATACATTATCCATACCAAAGGTCTCATAATGTGAAGCCATCGCAGCCACTACAGTTTCATATTCTTTTTGCACTTTTTGTTTTTCTGCCTGATTCTTCATTTCTTCATGATTGGTACTTTCTGGTTTTAAAGATACTGTAAAACTGTTATTGCTTGGAATAAGATATGGATCGATACTGCTACTTGATTTAACTTCTAACTGTAAAAGAATTTCATCTGTTACCTCAACTTCGTTTGAGTATGAATTTGATACTTTATCACGATTACTTGACGGAAATATTACTTTGGCATTTTGTGTGCTGTTGTTATACTTTGATAATGCAACAGTATTTCGTTCATATGGGCGGATGGGATAATTATAATCTTGTTCATGTCGAATCTTCGGTAATGGAGAGTTTTCTATTCTGAAAGTTTCTACTTCAAACATACCAAGTTCGGATATTGAAGCTATAGAAGTGTTCCTGCTATTAAGACTTGAAGTTGTAGTGAAATTATATACGGGATTACTTTCAGATAAAAATTTGTTTCTCTCGCGTTCGCACAACAACCTGTCATGCTCTGTAATACCATACAAGAAATCATTACAAATAGACGGCTGGGACTGCATAAGCAACCAATCCTTATTCTCAGCAACGTTCAATTGAGTCATTGTATATCTTGGAGTAAGTAACACATTTTCAAACAAAAACAACTCAATTTTACTTTTCTTCTTTTTTTCAAATCCCGAATTTTACTGTTCCTTTACTGTTCCTTTAATTTTGGGGATCCATCTTAAAATATGTGAAATCATGTTTCCCCCCTTATACCGATACAGGATACAATATTATACTGCATAGAAGTCGTCATTAATAAGATTAATTAGCAGTACTTTTATTTTTAATATTTTGATTACTTCTAAACAATGATCAGAACAGAAGCACAAAAGTGAGTACGAGCAGATGAAAGAATCTAGTTAGCAAGTATTTGTTACTGTGTACTTACCAAACTGTTTTACTTAGTGGACTTCAACTGGGCCTGGTCCGGTTATTTTTATGATCGCGATCGATAATTAGGTACAAGATACAAATTTAGGTGAGTGAGTGAGTAAAGCCAGTGAGTGCATTAGAAGAACGAAAAATGAGTAAATTAGGAAGTTTATTTGGAGGTGGTAACAATTCAGATTCTAATGATGCATTAAAATACTCTGCACCAAAGGAACCTAAAAAGTCAGCTTCAGCTCCGAATAGCGCGACAAATACGATAGTATCCTCAACAATTAGTGGTTCATCAGATGAAAGTGGAAAAATTACAGCCAACACAACAGCTGTATCAAGTGAACTATCATCAAAAATAATGAATTACTCTCAAGTTAGGTTATTCAAGATAAATCCTACAACAAATTCTTATGAAGCTCATGAAAACGGTGGCGTTTTGGGTTGTGTTTTGATAGGTGCAGGAACTAGTTACCAATTATTGATTTATAATGGTCAGAAAATTCCCCAAGCCACTATTATACTTACGGCAAAGTTTACATTCAATATTAGAGATTTGTATATTTCTTTTGTTGATGGACAAGGTAATAAATGGTCAGTCTTATTTGACAGTGCAGATACTATGCACACGTTTTTGCGCCATTTAATGGCAATAATCAGCCATCTTGCAATGAGTACAGATTCTACAGAATACGTTAAATGTGTTGCAACCTGTTCTAATAATAATGATGAAGCTGCACTCACCACAGGAATGGCGGCAGGTATCTATTACTCTATGTGGGAGTTAGAAGCAGAATTAACTGATTATCCAAATGTCAGTATCTCTGGCCAACCGTTTAAAAAACTCGCTTCGCCATCTGAAATAATGAAATTAAAAGTTGGTTCAAGTAGCGATTTTGTGGGTGGTATTTGTGATGGTTTAATGGGTTGTCGGAAAGGTGATAAAGTATGGTTTGGGATTCCTCCAAAATTAGCGTACAGCGGAGGTGAAGATTTAACATCAAGAATAAGGCCTTCAGCATGGCTATTAGTGGAAGTAGATGTTATAAAAGTTAAGAGTAGCGGTGACAAGGAAGACAAAAAGAAAGGCAAAAAAACTAAAGAAACTAAGAAAGATGAAGAAAATATTTCCCAAGACGTAGCGCCTAAAAATAACGATTTGTTATCCAGAATGGCGAATTTATCCCAACAAAATGGAGGCGCAACACTAGCACAAGCTTTGGGGCGCAACTCCTTAAGAACTTCAAGCAATGATCCAATACAAACAGAAGTAGAAGTAGAAAGTACTGTTCCTGTTACAGCTGTAAACCCGGTCCAACATCAGAATGTTGAGCCACAAAACAGTCACCGAATATCAACAACTCCGAAGCAGTACTCTAATGGTAATGATTATGCAATGACTGTGGTCGATGGCCAAGAAGCAAAATCATATTATAATAGTGCTCCCATGTCATCATACAATGGTGGAATGGAAGGTAATGTTGATCCGAAATTTAATGTTTCAAGTAGTTCTACCCAAAGCAGTAGTACATTTAATACAAATAACTTAAATCAAGTCAATCAATCTCTTATAGGTTTACAAAGTAGTTTGATCCAACTTCATAATAAATTGGATCAAATGAATATGCAAGTTTTAGCTAACCAATCTATGGGAATTGGGGGTAATTTTATGCAAATGAATCAAATGCATCTCTTACAGCAGCAACAACAGTACAACCAAAACCGGCGCCCTAATAACCCTCTTATTCAAACAGTAGATAATCATGTTCAATTACGTAAAGAGGAGGTTTTTGAGGCTATTGAGACAATAGTGCGCGAGTATGAAACAATTGTCAATGAACGTAACACGACAGGATCGAAAGATGTAATACTAAAACTTGAAGAAAAGATAGAAACTCTGCAAGCAAAAGTTGAGAAGTTGATGAATGAAAAGCAAGCATTATTGGAAAAACATGCTGATATGCTACAATTAGGAGCCGATTCATCTAATCGTACATTTTCATTACAACAAGAAATTGATTTATTAAAAAAGGAAAAACAGCAACTCATAGACAATAAAGCTAATGATTCAGCCGTAGCGATTAATCGTTATCAAGCGGAAATTGAGCACTTGCAAAATGAATGTAATAAAATAACTGGCGAGAGCGAAGCAATTATCGAAACCTTAAAAAATGAACAAAGTACACTAAGATTACAGAATAGCGAATTGAATGAGTCCAATGATCAATTGAAACAACAATTGGAGAAAGAACGTGATGAAATAGCATCAGCTAAAGAAATTATTGCAAATAAAGATTCAGAATTGGTTGAACTACAATCCAAACTAAATAATTTACCTAACGCAAGTGACATAGATTTAACAAGTGATACAGTGCAAAATTATGTTCATTTAAAAATTGAAGAAGCGATAAATGCGACCAATAATGTGAATATCGAAAGGATAAAAGTGCTAGAGGCTGAGGTCAATAATTCGAATACTTCTAAAATTCAAGCGGAAGAACTTAAAGCCTTAATGCAAGATATATTTGTGCAAGCTTGTGAGATATTCACATCGGAAGATAACACAAGTAACCCTTTTACTGGTAATGAAGTATGTAAAAAATTAAAAGGCATTTTGAAGAATGTAACCAATTCTAGACTGTAAATATAATTATAAGTTATCTTTAACGATTTTTTAAAAATACTTTTACGTTTTTAGTTATCACAAAACTAAATAAATTATAAAAGTAATGCAGCTGGATTTTCAACAACTAACTTGAAAGCTGCTAACCATTGGGCACCTACAGCTCCATCAAAAACTCTATGGTCACAAGAAAGCGTAGTGACCATAGTAGGAGCAATAGTCCAATTATCCTGCCCATCTTTAGCATTGACATGAGGTACAACCGAATCAACTATTGCGCCAAATGCTAAAGATGCAGCTTGAGGGGGTAAAACAATAGGTGCAGCAGATTTAATTCCATAAATTCCCAAGTTATGAATAGATATAGTCCCTATTGCTACTTTTGATTCATCAATACTATCATTACCATTGACTAGTGTATCTTCAAATGACGCCATTTCATAAGATATAGCATGAAGTCCTTTACTATTGACATCTCGTATAACTGGAGTTACAACACTTGAACCAGTGCCCATTACAATATTGATATCTACCTGATCATAACGTCTAATAAATGTATTCATCCAAGATCCATTTATATCAGGTACTTGTTTGGTTGCAATACCTACTGCTTTTATTAACATGTCTAAGACGCTAATACTATTTTTAGGATCAGACGTCAACATTTGGGCTCGTAAATCTAGTAATTTAGAAAGATTCAAGTCTACCGATAAATAATAGTGAGGAACATTTTGTTTTGCCGAGGTAAATCTGTTCGCAAGAGCCTGGGATAAATCACTAAGTTCAAAATCTTGATAGATACTATTTGATGATGGAATATGTGAAATTTGTTGAGGGGTCTGGAATGATTGAGTTGATTTAGTTGACTTAACTGATGGCTTTGTTGACGCAAGCGCAACATCAGCCGATAAAATTCTCCCATTTGGACCAGTGCCAGCTACAAATGATAAATCAATACCAGATTCTCGGGCAATTTTTCTTGCTAATGGAGATGCAAATATTCTTGACCCTGCTGTATTCTTTACTGGTTCAACTGACACCGAGTGATTAGTATTAGGCGTAACAGTTTTTGCATCAGGAGTAGAATTATTATTCTTTGGCTGCGCTGGCACAGCAATCGATGGTGATGAGGATGATAGTGAAAAAGAACTAAATGCAGATACACTATCTTTATCCTCAACAGTTACCATGATTGGTTGACCGACCTAGTTTATAAAAATAAAATGATATTAAAATTTTAATATTATATAAGAATAGATTTACCTTAATTTCTCCAGAGCCGACTAATATTTTAGCTAAATATCCTTCATCCGTGGCATCAAAAGTAACTGTGGCTTTATCAGTTTCAACTTCACATATTGCTACGCCAGGTTCAAATTTATCGCCTTCTTTAATGCACCATTTTGCAATCGATCCAGCCTCCATTGTTGGAGATAAAGCAGGCATGGGTACTACAGTGTGCGATGGATAAGATAAACATCTTCCAGAGTTTAACATATATAACTGATTTCTGATTACAGAACCTCTTACGTTCTTCGAAGATGCAAACAATCTCAAATTTTTCAGTAACATTATGCTTTATCGCCACAAAAAATGATGCTTGGTTTTGCGTTGTCGTTGTTATGTACTCTCGATCTTAGTTTTTGTCTAAGGACTTGACTTTGTCCGGGTGCCCGGCACTCGGAACTTTTAACTTCTTTTAAACTTTTGACTCGCTTGATCAACTTATCCGTCCATATCATAAGATAGAATTATATAATATCGTACTTCCTAGTTTAACTGATCGAAAAATTGATATATTACGACGTAATTGGAATATTGAACAAATTTAACTATATTTATTAGTACTATTATTCAATATGTCAATTGTTCAGTAGTAATACTTGGATAGTACTTTGACTGTTGGACTCCGAATTTCTGGTGCCGCATCGGAAAGTCTTGGAAGCTTCTTCTTCCGGACTTTCAACCAATTATTTTAATAATTTGCATCTCCAACCCATCGATCCTGTGATATGACAGATAATTTAGTTAGTTGCAAGTAGATTACTCTTCCAGGACTTTATATACAGAAATCATGTCTGATTGCACAACAATAGATTGTTTGCATGTAATCCCAAAAGTGGAAAAAATATCATTTACTCGTGGATTAGTTGCTAGTAGTATAGGTAGCCTTGTGGCAACAGTTGTTCTGAATCCAATAACTGTATTAAAGATTAATTTGCAGCAACCTAATTCTATTGCCAAGATATCAATTAGTCGGACTATAAAAAATATATATACAAATCATGGTATCAGAGGATTTTGGGCTGGCTCTCAAATGGGTGTCCTACAATCGCTACCAAATACTATTATTTATATGAGTTTATATGAACACATAAAATACATTATAACAAATAATAATTCTAGTTCTTGGACCAAATTTGCTCCAGGTATATCTGGTGGATTAGCAAGAATTATTTCAGTATCAATAATAGCACCATTGGAATTAATTAGGACAAAGCAGGCTGTCAGTAACAAGTCTGCTATAGATATATATAACAATATAATCAAAGTAAACGGCATTAATGGATTCTATATAGGTTGGGGAAGTACAATATCTAGGGATGTACCATATAGTGCTATGTATTGGCTATTTTTTGAAATGTTTAGATCATATTATAATTCTTTATTTGATACAAGTGAAATGACCAAAATATCTTGGAAACATAATTTAATAAATTTTATGTCTGGTGCGTCAGCAAGTTGTATAGCCGCTATTACTACCCATCCATTTGATGTATTAAAGACACAAAGGCAATTATCCACTAAAGATCAAAGAAATGTTACTATTTTAGAATTATATAAATCAGGCAAGATTTTCCTCGGATTAAGTATGCGCCTAGCTACTGTGATACCAGCATCTGCCATAATGGTGACAATTTATGAATATATCAAATTAATTTAATGCTTCTGAAGTACTAAAGTATTAACTAATTACAAATTCGTATAAAGAAAGGAAAAATTTAAGTGTTTTTGTGTTGTTAAATTTGTACATTATGTATAAGGTTGTCAGTTATCATCATTATTGTCGTCATTACTATTGTCGTCATTACTATTGTCGTCATCATTATCAACATCATCCACAACTAGCCCTAAACGTATCCTTTCTTCTCTTTCCAATTGTTTTTTCAACAATAATAACTCTTGTCGTCTACGTTTTGCACGTAATCGACCAAAAAATCCGCGTATAGCACGTTGTAGAAGAGGAATACCTTTAGTTCTCATGTAAAAATATATTTTGGTGTATTTTTTCCTTAAAAAATGTTTCCTCCATAAGGTCCAAGCTCTCATTTCTCTACCAGCCAAATTAATTATTAATTCAATTAAAATTTTATCATCTATTCTATACGCATGTGCTAGTGGAAGCGTATTAAAAGTGTCACAAGGATTGGTAATAACATATCCTAAATCATGCAACTTTACAACCAACTGGTGTCTATTCATAGATAAGGCATAGAACATAGGATTGCCAAATTTAATAGGATCACATGATTCATTCAAATTGATTCCACGTTTATGTAAATATTCTAGCATATCTGGTCTATCGTAATAAATGCAAAGAAAACTTAAAGACAAACCTAGATCATCCAGTTCCTTTAATTGATCAACATTAAGGAGATCTAATAAATCGTGTCTGTTTTCTTGAATTTGTTGCGCTGCGCCAGTATTATGCTCTAGGATAATTTTGCATAAGCGAGCAGCAGCCTCAGCACCCCAACTAGAAGAAGATGCAGGATGGATGGGAAAGGATTCCATTGCCCTTTAAAATTAACCAGCTATTTATAGTACTATCAAACACATTGTTGCTACCATTTATTTACCACGAAAAGACTAAGTTGAAAACTTTGATTTTTCGAGGAGAAATTTTTTTGGATCAAACTTTTATACTTTTAAAAAAATAAGAACTTTACCACATTAGCATTTAGTTAGCATAGTTTACGTGAATAATGATAGCTAAAGGCTTGTAAGTAGATAGTAATACTCGAAATAAGACGAACACAAAGAAGTTCTCGAAATTGTCATTTCAATTAGTATAGTTTATCATATATTTCTCATAATGAACGATAATGAAGCGGAGTTAGACGTATTTAGTTTAAATCTTCAACCACCCCATCTTCAAACATTTGCTGATAATATTGATCAATCTAAATTTGTAGAGACACATACTTTAAAACTGACTAGTATTGAACCTAAAACATACGGTAATGTAAATACAGTTGAAAACACACCTCAACAACAGTTTATGGTATCAAAACATGTTTCTGATGAGTCTAACGTTCCCTTGTTTCCATTATATAAATCACCTCCTTCACCGACTAAGACAATTGGAACTATAATAAATGATGAAATACCAACTGAAATAGATCAAATCATAAAAATTTTAATTGTAGGGAATGCAAAATGTGGAAAAAGTTCTATTATTCATCAATACGCTTCAAAAGTATTTGATAATTCATACAAAACTACGATTGGAGCTGATTTTGTTAGAAAAGATGTGATGCTTAAATTAAATTCTGGTAAAAAAGTCGGTATTAGATTACAATTATGGGATATTGCTGGCCAGGATCGATTTCAAAAGTTAACACGGGCTTATTTTAATAAAGCTCGGGGAGTTATTATAGTATGCGATGTATCAAGAGAAGGTACTGTAGATGCAGTAAAGAGTTGGAAAAAAGAAGTTGATTCATTTGCTGATCAAATGAATGTTAAAAATTTACCAGTAATTTTATTCGCAAATAAAGCAGATTTATTGACAAATCCTCAAGATGCTTTAAAAACCGGAGCAATAATGGAGAAGGTTTGTCGTGAACAGAAATTTATCGACTGGATAATTACATCTGCTCGGAATGGTGAATGCATTGAGGAGGGATTCAACATGTTGATGTTGAAAATTCTAGAACTGGATTCTGCAGTAAATAGTAATTGTGATACTATAAGTAGTAATAATTCTTCAAACAATTCATTTAAATTAGGTAATATAAATATGAAACAGAATACCTCTAAAGGATTAGGTATTGAAAGTGATTGTTGTTAAAAAAGAATATATGCTTTGTTATTATTGTACTAATAATTTTAAGTTATTTTAACATTCATTAATTTCGCGACAGTCATCATGTCTTTGTCTCCTCTACCACATAAATTCACTAGGACGTCTTTATCTTTTCCCAATTCTTTTGCTATTTGTATTGTCTGATATAATGCATGTGATGGTTCTAATGCTGGTATAATACCTTCGGTTTTGGATACTTCAAAAAAAGCTTCCATTGCTTGTTTATCAGTCACTGCCACGTATGTAGCTCGTCCAGAATCTTTTAAAAATGCATGCTCAGGACCAACACCGGGATAATCAAGACCTGCCGATATCGATTTTGTCTTCGTAACTTGACCAGTCAAATCTTGTAATAAGTATGTTTTTGTTCCATGAAGAACACCTGGTTTGCCAAAAGTTAATGTTGCTGAGTTTAGACCAGACGGTCCCTCTCCACCAGCCTCAGCACCAACTAGTTTAACAGATTGATCATTAATAAAAGGATGAAACATACCGATTGCATTTGAACCTCCACCGACACATGCCACTACAACATCAGGCAATTTACCTGCTTTTTCTAACATTTGAGCTCTAGCTTCCTTTCCTATTACAGATTGAAAATCCCGTACTATGGTAGGAAAGGGGTGAGGACCAATAGCCGACCCTATCAAATAATGGGTATCCCGAACATTCGTAACCCAATCTCGCATTGCTTCATTAATTGCATCCTTTAAAGTTTTTGAACCTGATTCAACTGGAACAACTTTTGCACCGAGGACATTCATTCTAAAGACGTTTAAGGCCTGTCTTTCACAATCTACAGCTCCCATATATACTGTGCAATCCAATCCAAAATGAGCACACACTGCAGCAGTTGCAACACCATGTTGACCAGCACCTGTTTCTGCGATAATTCTTTTTTTTCCTAATCTTTTTGCTAATATTGCCTGCCCAACTGCATTATTAATTTTATGAGCACCTGTATGAGCTAATTCTTCTCTTTTAAACCAAATTCTTGCACCACCAACTTTCTTGGTTAAATTTTCTGCAAAATATAAAGGAGTTGGACCGCCAATAAACTCTCGTCTGTAAAATGCAATTTCTTCGTGAAATTTAGGATCAGCTAATGCTTTAGCATATGCTTCTTCTAATTCTCTATGAGCATCAACTAATGTTTCCGGTATATATCTTCCACCAAATTCACCAAAATTTCTATTGGATATATCTTTTATTACAGGAGCAGCAGTTTTAAACTGATTTGACCCATTATTAGCACTTTTTATCGCTAACTTATTTGTCATACTAGAAGTATAGTTCTCTAAATATTTTGCTCGTTCTGATGGTGTCTTACTTATAGCTGAATCTATAGCAGATATAATAGCGGATCCAACAACTACTCCCTCAGCTACTCTAGAAACTTCAGCCACTTGTTCAGGTGTAGAAATACCAAAACCAACAGCTAATGGTGCATTTGAATTTTCCCTTACTCTATCAACAAATGACTTTAAATCAGAAGGTAAATCACCTCTAGCACCAGTAACTCCTGTAACAGAGACACAATACATGAATGACCCTGCATTCGAAGATAAATATGCAATTCTTTCATTAGTAGTAGTAGGAGAAACTAGTGGTATATAGCTAAGTCCTTTAGATGATGCTTTAGAAACAAATGTAGAACCCTCTTCAGGTGGTAGATCAACAACAATGAATCCATCTATACCAGCATTTTTACTATCATCCATTAATTTATCAAGATCATAGGCTAAAAAAGGATTATAATAGCCCATAAGAACTACAGGTACAGTTAAACCTTTAGTTCTAGCAAGAGACACCATATTAATACATGATTGTAATGTAACACCATGGGAAAGTGCAACTTCATTAGCTTTTTGAATAGTCGCACCATCAGCTTGTGGATCTGTAAATGGAACACCCAGTTCAAGAACATCAGCACCACCATTTTGTAATGCTAATAATAAATCCACCGTTTCATTAGGATTTGGATACCCAGCTGTTAAATAAGCTACAAATTGTGCTTTAGTATTTGCAGTAGAAAATTTGCGTGATAAACGACTATATAATAATGAGTAAGGTAATATATTAATAAACAATTCATAAAAATTGTACCTTTCAGTTGTAGCACTCATTTTTGTATCCTGTAATCTTGATGCAACATATTTCCCTGTATGCGTAAAACAAGCAACGTATGCAACACCTAAAAATTGATAAAAGTGATATATGAATTTAACAATTGATCATTCAATAAGAGCAAACCTACTAGTATCAATAGTAACAAAATTTTCATCGTTCAATTGACCGTGACAAAAAACAATGATAATTAGTTTTAGCTTGTAGTGGCACTGTGGCAATTACAGCATCCGTCGTGATTGCGTCATGAGGAACCAATTCCGGTCCCGAAATTATTCGGAGTAAAAAAGTCACATAACTTATATTAATTATTATTTATTATTAAGTATAAGTTTATAAATACACAATTACAGGGACGTGATAAATTCAATACCAGTAAGTAAGCCGAACTTTGTTGTAATCTATTATAGGGTAAGTCATATCATATATATATATATATATATATATATATATATAAAAGAAAATATAATAATAATTTTTACGGCATTAACCCTATATATATACCTGTCTTCAGAATTTCGGATCTTTTATTTGTGCAAGTGAGAGGGAGGACGAATTGCCAATCAATTTCCAATAATTGTTTCACACTAATATATTTTTATGCCAGTGTTATCATCAACATCAACACCTATGTTCACCACTAAGGTTGTCGGTGGTGTAGATATAGAGGGTCAGGAAACAATGAATGCATCACAATCTGCTACACTATCGACAAATCTACTTCAAACTTTACTTAATTATAAACAGTCCACCATATTTAGCAATAGGGAAAAGGAAAACAATGACATTAATCGTGCACTTATGGATAAAGAAGATGAATTAAAAGAGTTATCAGGCATGATGTTGTCTCATTGTTTATTATACAAAAATAATTTTTTTGATGCAAAATCTAGTGTTAATAGTTATTTAGCATTTGACCAACAGGAATCACTATTATCTCCCTATAGAGCCGATCCTTGTTTATTATGCTCAAAAATTACTGCAACTAATGTTAAAACTACTACCGCATATTGTAAGTTATTACTTTCTTTAAATATTTATTAAAAAAAAGAAATCTTATTGTTATTTATTATTGTAGTGAACTCTATCGACGAATTTTTAGCAAGAAATAATTCGATTGATGACAATGGTGTATTATGGGTACATGTTTTGGGTGAAGAAGCTGTCACAAAAACTTTTAATGCATTTAAGTTGGAAACTATTGGAACAAAATGTTTTTTAGACAAAACTCCTCGATCATACATTCATAAATTTAAAACTTTAATTAATGGCGTAGAATGTCCTGGTTTTGTTTCCCAAAGTGTATCTTTAAGTTTAAGCAGGTAATAAGTTATTATATTAATATATCCCATAAATAATTATCTTACTTTTGTTATTAATAGTGTGGTTTACATTAAAATATTACATGCATATGTAACTCCAACATTGATAATCACCTATGAAAGATACTTATTTGTTGTAACTGAACATTCTAGTAATAACGATCATACGGTTGAAAATAGAGATAGTATAAGTAGTGGAAAACCACTTGTTAGATCAAATTCATTTACTACATCACAAACTGATCACTTAAAAAGTAATTTATTGAAAGAAGATGAATTACATAAAGCAAGAAAAGATTCAGGAGCAATTGATAATGGAGGTATATTTGGTAAAATACAAGAAGATAAAAATATGTTTTCAGATAAATTTTTAGATAATATAATTTTAAGACTTAAAAAACCTGAAGTAAGAGCATTAATTAATAGTCAAGGTGCTGGCTATTTATATTATGAAGCTATGACTATGCTTTTAATTATTTCTTTCGATGTAATGGAATTTATATCTAGAAGAATGTTAAAATTACATGATGAAGTATTTGTTCGTGCACATAAACCAGGATATTCAGAAGGAAATATGCTAAGAGATCATATTGATACACTTGAGTCTTGTCTTAAATTAGTTGAACTTACTATAGATGGTACATATCGTTCATTAGAATTAAATGAAAATAAAATAACAAATGATGATATATCAAAAATAACACTTGTTCATCCTAATTGGTTTTCAGATTTATTATCATCATATAAACATTTAATTGTTAGTAAAGATCATATGTGCCTAGAATTAAAAAGAGTTGAAAGTGTTTTAGTTGATCTCATATCTCGTAGAAATGATAGAATTAATTTATTGTTATCTATGGTTGCTACAATATTTTTACCACTTAGTTTTATTACAGGTGTATTTGGTATGAATTTTTCATATGGTGGTGCTATTGTATATATTTTACGTATGAAAAATGGTAGTATAGTATTTTGGTTATTTTTTGTCTTTGTTATTGTTGTTATATTTTATTGGTTTTCTAAATCTGGATTTTTTGAAATGTTGACAGTATTTGAAAAAAATAAACATACTGAACATTTTTTAAATAAAAGAAGTATAGATGATCATAAAAAAGTATATAAGATTCAATAATATCTAATTAGTTATATAGATTTTTTAGAAAAATAATATCAGTAACACTCATACGATCATGATGACAAGAAATAAGCTTTAGCGCATAAATTATTTTTAATTGTTTTGTTAATAATTATCTGTTGCAATATTCTTTCTAATTGGTTAATTGTGTGATAGCGATCTTACAGTACATGTAAAAATTGTTTTTTTTTAATTGCTTGACTATATAACTTTTCAACTCCATAAAGCGTCCCTAAAATTTATTTGAAAAATTAATGA
>JACCDO011564319.1_pt1 | contig 42236 bp, 39 predicted proteins | sample 7446101 | NCBI WGS metagenome assembly JACCDO01 (sample SAMN15323440, study PRJNA562643) | freshwater metagenome | isolation source: river surface water | place: USA:Blue River Watershed | collected 2017-08-16 | reverse complement strand
GGCTTAAAAATGCCATCGTCTGGATTTGCCATTTTGGGTTTATTCATTGAATGGTTTCTCGATTGTGTAATGATCTGTAATGATGACTAATGCGTTACGGGCACGACCACTGAGTTTGAGGATTTCATTATCCTTGCTAACGAGAGTGCAGGGTCTAGATGTAAAAGCCAAGTCAATAAAGACTTGATCATCTGGATCTTGACATTGCCAGGGCGCAGTTGTGAGTGATGTATCTGGTAGAACTTTTGCTAAAGAGCGCCACTGAGACAGGATATTTTCTTGTGTCGCCGCTTCAAGATTAAATAGAGGTCTGCTCATTACATCGGCAAATTCATCTAGGGTCTTGGGTGTAGCCAGTGCCTGAACTTGTTTTTCAATCAAGGCTTGCTTTAAATGAATGGCCCGAAAGTCATTAAAAACAAAAATATCTAATAAGACATTGGTATCTAAGACAACCGGTTTCATATGATCGCTTACAGGCGCTCTAATTTTGAGGGGTGCGCCAGATCTCAGGAGTTACGGTCACTTGACCCATATCTGAAGAAACATATGCTTCACCATCTTGGATATTGACGTGGATCACCATACTTCTTTCAACCAATTTTTCTAATGCGTGAGCTTGTTCTGCAGGAATAGAAATGACCTTTAGGTTGCGGGCTCGGTTGACTTTATTCGCAATACCATCCCACCAAATTTTGCTAGTTTGACCGCCATAACAGTAAACCACTACTTGTGTAGCTCGTCCACATGCTTTCAGAATGCGGCGTTCATCGGGTTGGCCAATTTCAATCCAAAGTTGGATGGCATCGGTCAAATCCTTAATCCATAAGTCGGGCTCATCGGTCTCGCTTAGACCTTTAGTAAATGCTAGATCTTCATGCCCTTGTAAAGCATAAGCGAGCACTCTCACCATCATGCGCTCATCGGTTTCAGAAGGATGTTTAGCAATAGTTAGGGAGTGACTGCCATAGTAATGACGGTCTGAATCTGCGACATGGAGGTCGGCTTTATGAATGGTTGCGCGTAGAGCCATATGGCATTATCGCCGCTATTGCCCGGCAGGCATTTATTACCAGTATCATAGCCCCAGATGTGCCTCTTTGTGCGCCTCTTAATGCCCATGATTCGGATTACTGAACTACGTCTACCCATTGATCACGCCCCAGATGCGCTTGAGGCGGCGATGATGAAGCGCCTAAATTTGGCGCCAAAAGATCTAGTTTCTTTTCATATTTTCAAGCGAAGCTATGACGCTCGAAAAAACGTTGCATTAGCCTTTATTTACACTCTAGACGTTTCAGTGAAAAATGAAGAAACCCTTCTAAAACGTTTCTCCAACGATACCCATATCAGACAATCTCCGGATACCAGCTATCACTTTGTTGCCAGTGCGCCACAGTCTATTGCTACTGGAAAAGCGTTGCGACCGGTTGTCATTGGTTTTGGCCCCTGTGGAATTTTTGCTGCTTTAGTGTTGGCGCAAATGGGATTTAAGCCAATTGTTCTTGAGCGTGGCAAACAGGTGCGCGAGCGAACACAAGATACATGGGGTTTGTGGCGCAAAAATGTCTTGAACCCCGAGTCTAATGTGCAGTTCGGTGAGGGTGGTGCTGGCACTTTTTCGGATGGAAAGCTTTATAGCCAAATTAAAGACCCAAAGTTTTATGGGCGTAAAGTCATACAAGAGTTTATTAAGGCCGGCGCTCCACCAGAAATAGAGTATGTGGCTAAACCACATATTGGCACATTTCGTTTAGTAGGGATGGTAGAAAAAATTCGCCAAGAAATTATTGACTTAGGTGGCGAGATTCGTTTTTCACACAAAGTTACGGGTTTTGAGATTGATAACCAACAAATCAAAGCTATCAAGATTGACGGCCAACCCGATTTACCTGCAAGTCATGTAGTTTTGGCATTGGGGCATAGCGCTCGCGATACTTTTCAGGCTTTGCATGATGCGGGTGTATTTATGGAGGCAAAGCCATTTTCAGTAGGATTTCGGATTGAACATCCTCAATCATTAATTGATAAAGCCCGCCTGGGGCCGCATGCAGGTAATGAATTAATTGGTGCGGCCGATTACAAATTAGTGCATCACGCAAAAAATGGTAGGTCTGTATATAGCTTCTGTATGTGTCCTGGTGGCACCGTTGTTGCCGCTGCCTCAGAACCCCAACGCGTAGTTACTAACGGTATGAGCCAGTATTCGCGTAATGAGCGAAATGCGAATGCAGGGATAGTAGTTGGTATTACGCCGGATGATTATCCGGGTGGTCCTCTAGCGGGAATTGAATTTCAAAGACAACTAGAGTCCAAAGCCTTTGAATTGGGTGGCGGAACCTATGAAGCTCCAGGTCAACTAGTAGGTGATTTTTTAGAAGGCAAACCTTCAACTGAGTTTGGCAGCGTTTTGCCGTCTTATAAGCCTGGCGTTCACTTAACGGATTTAGCACAGGCTTTGCCAGCTTATGCCATTGAGGCTATACGCGAGGCACTTCCTGCCTTTGAAAAGCAGATTAAAGGTTTTTCAATGAAAGACGCCGTGCTCACTGGAGTTGAAACGCGTACTTCATCGCCTTTGCGGATTACTCGTGGATCCAATTTTCAGAGTTTGAACATAAAAGGTCTTTATCCTGCGGGAGAGGGGGCTGGATATGCGGGCGGAATCTTGTCTGCCGGGGTTGATGGGATTAAAGTAGCAGAGGCGGTAGCCTTGGATTACCTGTCTTAGTTTTTTATTGTCGATTGATAACCGTTATGAGCTCAGCCGTGGAAAAAAGTGAAGTAGATGAAAAAGAAGTTCTATTTCATCCAGAGCTATTGCAAAAATTTGATATTAACGGTCCTCGTTATACCTCTTATCCTAGTGCTGATCGATTCCATAATCAGTTTTCAGAACAAGATTATTTAGGCGCGCTAAAGCGAGTAGCACAGCTAAGGGAGCCTTTGTCCTTATATTTTCACTTGCCGTTCTGCCCCAATATTTGTTATTACTGTGGCTGTAACAAGATCATCACCAAGGATCATGGCCGCAGCGCAAAATATATTAAATATCTCGCCAAAGAGATGGCGATGGTCACAAACGCAATGGGGGCGCAGGGCAAGATTCCCGTGACGCAGTTACATTGGGGTGGTGGCACGCCTACATTTCTGTCGCATGAAGAGATGCGTGAGCTTATGCATCATACCAACGAGCACTTTGAATTATTGCCTGGTGGCGAATACTCTATTGAAATTGATCCTAGGAGAGTATCCGAACAAGACATTGCACTCTTGGCGGAACTAGGTTTCAATCGGATTAGTCTTGGCGTGCAAGATTTTAATTTGGCCGTTCAAGAGGCTGTGCACCGAGTGCAGACGATTGAAGAGACCCAGGCGGTAATCGATTGGTCTAGAAAATATGGGTTTAAATCCAGAAGTGTGGACTTAATTTATGGCTTGCCCAAGCAGACCCCAGCAACATTTAAAGAAACAGTTGATGCTGTTTTAGAAATGAATCCAGACCGCTTGTCTGTTTATAACTATGCTCATTTACCGCATATTTTTAAACCACAACGTCGGATTGCAGAAGCTGATTTACCCCCGGCAGCAGATAAGTTGGATATTTTGTCCAACACCATCACGCGCCTCGGTGAAGCGGGGTATGTGTTTATTGGTATGGATCATTTTGCCAAGCCGGATGATGAGTTGGCCATTGCTCAAAAAGAGGGTAAGTTGCATCGTAACTTTCAAGGCTACTCAACGCAGGCTGAGTGTGATCTCTTGGCATTTGGCATTTCCTCTATCGGAAAAGTGGATGATTGTTATTCTCAAAACGTGCGTACCTTAGATGAGTACTATGCTTGCCTTGATGCAGGGCATCTACCGGTCCTGCGGGGGCTGCAACTAGATCATGATGATTTGCTACGTCGTGAACTGATTGGCGAGTTAATGTGCCAATTTACACTCAATACAACAGTGTTCGCGGCTGACCACCAGATCAATTTTCAGGAATACTTCAAAACTGAAATCGAAGAGCTAAAGGGTTTGGAGCAGGCAGGATTGTTAGAGTGGCGCAATGGCGATATTGTTGTGCCGATTAAAGGGCGTCTCTTAGCCAGAAGAGTGGCCATGACGTTTGATCGTCATCTGCGAGAGTCGCAAGCACGCGGCACTTACTCCAAGGTGCTTTAGGGTTATCCATAGGCTATTTGATCTACATCAAATAAGTAGCAAAACTCTGTTGCTTTTCAGCACACAAAAAAATCACAGCAACTTTTCATTTGATCTGCATCAAATAGCAGTACCCCCATTCATTTCAAAATGAACCCATCGAAATTGATAACAAAAGGGGTAAAACATGCGTCTCAAATCATTAGTAGCAGCAATGGCTGCAGTAGCTTCGTTGGCACCTGTGGCTTCACAGGCTCAATCATCTGGCGATAATCCTTGGATGTTGCGTGTGCGTGCGGTAGATCTCTTGTTTCAAAACGGACAGAGCAATGCATTATCTACTCTCAACGTTAAAGCTGAGAATGAATTTATTCCCGAGTTTGATATTTCATACTTTTTTACAAAAAATATTGCTGCTGAATTGGTATTGACATACCCACAGCAAGTTAACATTACTGCAGGTTCAGGCAATAACAATATTGGCAAAATTTCTGCTTTGCCTCCATCGCTCTTAGTTCAGTATCACTTTACTGACTTAGGTGCATTTAAGCCATATGTAGGCGTAGGCTTGAACTACACCATTTTTGGCAACCGTCAAAATTTCCCAGCACTTGGAAACTCAGTACAAGTGGATCAAAATAGCGTAGGCGTTGTGGGTCAAATCGGTGGTGACTACATGTTTGATAAAAACTGGGGTCTTAACATCGATGTGAAATACGCAACAATGAGTACGAACGTGAATACAGTTCAAGGCGGTACCAATCTTGGTAAGTTAACTTTGAACCCTTGGATGCCAGCTATTGGCGTGACTTACAAGTTCTAAGAATTCAGTTCTTAGGTCTTGAGATAGAGCCCTTCAGGGGCTCTATTTTTTTGCTCTTGTATCACTCGCCCAATCAAATAGCTAATAACTCATCAATGAGACCTAGGAATTTGGCCTCATGAAAATCTTTGTTATTGAAATGCCTAATGCGTTGATGCTCGGGAGGTGGGATTCTGCGGGTAACGTATTGATCCCAATGAGCAAGTTTCCATTGGTCTCTTGGATCCGCCCGCTTTTCCATGCGTAACCTTGCTTCTTGCGCATCAAGATCAATCCAAGCGATTGCAATTGTGGTCTGAGGCGGGATTCCTAAGGCTCCTGGACTCATCATCTGACCACTTTGTATCTCTTTAGAAAAAGGGCCTACCAAAATCACATTGACGCCCAATAGAAGATTTTCACGGGCAATATCAATCAGACCTTGGTATTCCCAATCGCGTAGATGATTGAGATAGAAAGGACTGTCTCGATCGTTGGGATTTTGCGTAGTGAGCTCCATCACATGGGCACTAAAAGCGCCATATACCGTGTCTTTATCTAAAAAGAAAAAGTCTTCCCCAGTTTTTTCGACAATCAAGGGAAGGGCCTTTTTGGCTAGAGTAGATTTTCCTGTGCCGGCATGGCCTGCAAAAAGGATTAGGCGAGGGGAGAGGGGGCTCAGTTTGCAAATCATTTATAGCTAGTCTCGCAGAATTTGTCCAAAATATCTCTAAATTTTCTGATGCGTTGATAATGTGGTCATGGCTTTAATCGTACTTACAGACGCAAAACTGGCTTTTGGCCACGTTGACTTGCTAGCAAACACTGCATTTTCATTGGAATCTGGTCAGAGAGTAGGTCTCATTGGTCGCAATGGCACAGGAAAATCTTCGCTTTTGAAGATTCTGGCAGGCCTAGAAAAGCTGGATGATGGCCTACTCCAATATCAGCAAGGTCTGCGAATTGCTTATGTTCCGCAAGAGCCTATTTTTGAGGCGGAAGAAACGGTCTTTGATGCGGTTTCTAAAGGTGTATCGCAGGCAAAAGCTTTGCGAGAAGAATATGAAGCTTTGAGCGTGGGTGATTGGGATGATGCCGCGCATCATCGCATGGATGAATTGCAGTCTCAGTTAGAAACGATGAGTGGATGGAATTGGGAGCAGCGTGTACACGAGACGCTGGATCGATTGCACCTAAACGCCGACCAAAAAATTAGCAGCCTTTCGGGTGGTACCAAAAAACGGGTTGCGTTAGCGCGTGCCTTAGTAGAGGTGCCTGATGTCCTATTATTGGATGAGCCAACCAATCACTTGGATCTTGACTCTATTGCTTGGCTAGAGGATCTCCTCAAAGAGTATCAAGGTTCAGTCGCGCTCATTACTCACGATCGCGCATTTTTGGACAATGTGTGCACGCAAATTGTGGAGCTTGACCGTGGTGTTTTGCGCAGCTACCCAGGCAACTTCTCGCAATATGAGGTTCTTAAAGAGCAAGAGCTCAATGCTGAGTCATTGGCCAATGCTCGTGCAGATAAGCTGTTGGCCCAAGAAGAGGTATGGATTCGCAAGGGTGTTGAGGCGCGGCGCACACGCAGCGTTGCGCGCATTGCTCGATTAGAAAAGTTACGCGCTAGCCGTGCTGAACGAAGAGATGCGATGGGACAGGTGAAGTTGGCGGTATCTGCTGGCGAACGTAGTGGCAAGATTGTTGCGGAACTTGACAATGTCAGTAAATCTTATGACAAACCTATCGTGAAAGATTTCACTGCAACCATATTGCGGGGGGATAAGGTGGGTTTATTAGGACCTAATGGCGCTGGTAAAACCACCTTACTCAAATTGATTCTCGGTACGATTGCGCCCGACTCAGGTACTGCAACATTGGGAACTCGTATTGAGGTTGCCTATTTTGATCAGATGCGTGAGGGCCTTAATCTTAATGCTTCGCTGGAAGATTACATAAGCCCGGGTAGTGAGTGGATTGAAATCAATGGTAACAAGAAGCACGTCAAGAGTTATCTCAGTGATTTCTTGTTTGCTCCCGAAAGAACCCATTCTCCAATCAGTACGCTATCAGGAGGGGAGCGCAATCGCCTGTTATTGGCTCGCTTGTTTGCGAGGCCGGCCAATGTGTTGGTATTAGATGAGCCAACCAATGATCTAGATATTGATACCCTAGATTTACTCGAGCAGTTATTACAAGACTATAAGGGAACAGTTTTCTTAGTGAGTCATGACCGTTATTTTTTAGACAACGTCGTTACCAGCATCATTGCCTATGAAGGTGATGGGTTGTGGCGCGAATATGAAGGCGGTTACGAAGATTGGAAAATTCAAAAGGCACGTACAGAAGCCATTCTTGCAGGAAACGCTAGTCAAAAATCTACGCCAAAAGCAGAAGTCAAAGTCGAACCAGTGGTAGAGATGAAAGTAGCGCCAAAAAAAAATGTGCAAAAACTCAATGGTAAGGAGCGCCAGGAGCTAGAGTCCTTACCGCAGCAGATTGAAGAATTGGAAACTGAGCAGGCGGACATTGGAATTGCGATGAGCAATCCAGATTTGTATAAGAATGAGCCCGAATTGGCTGCCAGCATGCAGGCTCGGCTCTCTGAAATTACTGAGCAACTAGAACACAAGCTGCAACGCTGGGAGCAGCTTCTTAGCCGCTCCGAATCCTAGGCAAGATTAATCGCCTCGATTCAGGCGAGCGCGAAGTGTGGCAATCTCATCCAATAAATCTAAGGCGAGCGCAACGCCTGGAGCATTGAGATCGAGATCGTGGGTCAGATGCGCCGCTGTTTTGGCTCTCTTTAAGGATTCGCCACTAAAGCGCCAGTCTTCTGGAGAAGAGCCGGTTGGACTTAAAACCCCTTCGGTAACCCAGGACATGATGAGATCTTGTGGAGTGCGTGCTGCGTGAGAGAGTTCCACAATAGTCATGTGCACTTCATTTTCGACTACGCTACCTTCAATCCAAGTGATATTGGTGGTATTCATTTGTGTCATCGCATCATCCCTTCAAATGGTTTCTAGGGTTGAAATCAAAAGCTTTCTCAAAGTTTTGGTATGCCTCTTTATGGGCTTCAGTATCAGCAGGTGGAAGCGCGATGGTTGGCACAACATATAAATCACCAGGTTCACTGCTCGGAATACCTTTGCCCTTTAAGCGCATTTTTCTGCCTGCAACTGTGCCTGCTGGAATTTTGAGTTCGAGCGTGGAGCCTGAGGGGGTAGGAACATTAACTGTAGTTCCGAGAGCAGCCTCCCAAGGAGCCAGGGGTATATCAATAAACACATCTTTGCCATCTACTCGATAGATTGCATTCGGATGGAAATCGATCTCTAAGAAGAGATCTCCAGAAGGTCCTTCACCAACACCCGGACCGCCTTGTCCTGAGAGTCGGAGGTTCTGACCCGCTTTGATTCCTTTAGGAATACTGACATCTAGTTTGCGTTCTTGAGTTGTGACATGTCCATCCGCATCAAGGGTGGGCATATGCAGGGCAATAGTCCTTTTGGCGCCATTGTAGGCATCAGCTAGATCGATCAAGATCTTGGCATGATGGTCTTGGCCTTTAAAGTTCATGCCCTGACGTGTATGACTTCCTCGTCCGCCTTGACGATGCTTGCCACGACCAAAAAGAGACTCAAAGAATTCGCTTTGATCGCCTTCAAAGCCACCACCATAACCAGGGTGACCGCCACCAAAGCCGCCGTCAGAATATTCAAACCCTTCATTCCAATTTGGAGGAGGAGAAAAGTCTTGGCCATTTTTCCAATTGGCGCCAAAGCGGTCATAAGCCGCCCGCTTTTCAGTATCTTTTAATACTGCATAAGCCTCACCAATTTCTTTAAACTTTTCTTCAGCGCCAGACTCTTTGTTAACGTCAGGGTGATACTTGCGTGCAAGCTTGCGATAAGCGGATTTAATATCCGCCTCTGTGGCTGTGCGGGGTACACCAAGGGTTTCGTAATAGTCCCTAAATTTCATGGTTTGTTATTCATCCTATAAAGACATTAGATGAATTCTACAGGCGTCTTAGCTCATAACTCCAATTTGCCAAGGAACAAATTCATAATCCCCCAAGCCCAAGAGCTCGCTCTTAGTAGCCTCACCTGACGCTGTTTTTAGGAATAAATTAAAGATGCGCTGCCCCATTTCTTGGACCGAAACGGTGCCATCTAGGATTTCCCCGCAATTAATGTCCATGTCTTCCGTAAGTCTTTGGTACATCGGTGTATTTGTTGCCAGCTTAATGCATGGCGCAGGCTTGGATCCAAACATAGAGCCTCGGCCAGTTGTAAATGCAATCAGATTTGCCCCGCCGGCAATTTGTCCTGTTGCCGATACCGGATCAAATCCTGGGGTATCCATAAACACAAACCCTTTTGCAGTTACTGGTTCAGCATATTTGTAGACTTCCATTAAGGGGCCAGTGCCGCCTTTCATGGAGGAGCCCAATGATTTTTCAAAAATATTCGCAAGGCCGCCAATTTGATTTCCAGGGCTAACTTGACCATTGATTTGCACGTCACGACCTACTGAATATTCATCCTTCCACCAGCGGATTCGTTTGATGAGCTTTTCACCTACTGCTTTGCTGACAGCGCGACGTGTTAGCGTGTGTTCAACCCCATAAATTTCTGGCGTTTCAGAGAGGATTCCGGTGCCTCCATGACGAGCCAGAATGTCTATGGCTGCACCCAATGCTGGATTGGCTGTGATAGAGGAAAACCCATCTGAGCCTCCACATTGAAGACCGACTGTCAAATGAGAGGCAGACACTGTTTCTCGTTTCACAAGATTAGCTTGAGGAAGAAGCGCTTTGACTGCTTCAATTCCAGCTTCAATCGTTTTGCGTGTACCACCAGATTCTTGCATGATAAAGGTGTGCAAGTTGGGCCCCTCTTTAAGCCCCTCCTGTTCCATTAAGCCCCTTAACTGATTGCGCTCGCAACCTAATCCAACAATCAGGGCAGCAGCAAGATTGGGGTGACGAGCATAACCTGCCATCGTACGACGCAATAATTCCATGGGTTCACCACTCATCTCCATGCCACAACCAATATCGTGACTAAACGCGACAACCCCATCGACGTTTGGGAAATCTTTTAAACGTTCCGGCGTAAACCAGTCAGCAATTTTATTGACAACTGTAGCAGAGCAGTTGACGGTAGATAAAATGCCAATATAGTTTCTTGTGCCAACTTTGCCATTGGGTCTTACGAAGCCCTGAAAGGTTGCTCTTTCCGATTCTGGCAACATTTGTGTTGGCTTGTATTCACTCGCATATGCATAATCACGATCAAATTCGCGAAACTCGGTATTGTGACTATGAACCATGGTACCCGCCTCAATATCAGAATTTGCAAAGCCAACAGTTACGTTGTATTTGAGTATGGGTTCACCTTTGAGAATTTTTTTAGCAGCAATTTTGTAGCCCGCTGGTACTTGGCTCCGGCTGGTAAAGTTTTCACTTAATACATCTGTGCCGATACCAATGTCAACTCGTGCGACAACAATATTATCGTTGGGGTGTAGGCGAATAATTGGCCCAATCAAGCGTTTTTCAGAAATTTCAATCATGAATTCTTTCGGTGTTCAATTTTGTGTATGCAAAGTTATTCAATGTTTAGCACATCAAAGGCTGCTTTTAATCTACGAGCGTAAGAGTCAGAAACGGATTGAATCTCTTCAGGGGTCCATTTTCTAAAACCTTCACCAGCCTTCATGCCTGTTTTATTCTCCGCCATCATTTGAACTATCTTGGGTGGCAGAACAGTGGTATTTGATAGAGATGGATAAATTTCTTTAGCTGCATTTGCCATTCCATCCCAACCAGAGATTTCTTTTTGAGTCATTGGGCCAACTGCAGCATAACGAAAGCCAAAGCTAAATCGGACCGCATCATCAATGTCTTCAGGGGTGGCAATTCCATCTTCGACGAGAGAGAGCGCTTCTCGCATCAAAGCATGTTGAATGCGGTTCGCTAAAAATCCAGGGATGTCCTTTTTTACCAGTACTGGTTTCTTATCAATAGATCGGTAGAGCTCGCAAATCTGTTGGGCATATTGAATATCGGTTTTTTGTCCCATTACAATTTCTACCAAGGGAACCACTTCCGCAGGCATGAAATAATGTGCGCCCATCATGCGCTTGGCAGTTTTAAGGCCAGCTGCAATTTTGCTAATTGGAAATCCAGAGCTATTACTGCCGATGGGAATAGTGTCCGGCACTACCAAATCAAGATATTGAAATACTGTTTGTTTTAATTCGAGATTTTCAGCCACAGTCTCAATTACCCATAAGCATTCGCTCCAATCATTCCATTCCTCTAACAATCCAACGCGTTGCCGTTTCTGAATATCAGATTCATCTTTGGCGGCATTGTCTCCGACAATGCCAATCTTTTTTGCAAGCGCAATTGCTTTCTCTAAGCAGGCACTTGCTTTGTCTGTTGATCTTCCAAGAATGACTACCGGTATGCTGCGGGCAATAAAACCAGCAGCGATACCGGCGCCCATAATTCCAGTTCCTATAACAGCGATATATTTCATTTTTAAACCTATACGGTTAAGTTATTAGCAAAGACTTTGCAATTTAGATTGATGTATTAGGAAGATTATCATTATTTATGTTTTAATAGTGAAACAATAATATTTACTTATCCGTATAACTTGTGGAGGAGACCTTCTATGACTATGCATAATCCATTTCAGCCGGTAGAAAAAATTAAAACGGAAGTGTTCTCGAGTATGCCGGCAAAGTTTCGCAAGAAATCGCGTACTGGCTGGTCTGACCCAAATCGTCAAGGCGCTGAAGTAGAGTGTTTTTTAGAGGGACCTTCATTTGATCGTGAGGGCAATCTATGGTTTGTTGATATTCCATTCGGCCGCGTTTTTCGAATAGATACTAAAGGTGAGTGGGAGCTCATAACGCAATACGATGGCTGGCCTAATGGCTTAAAGTTTCATCAAGATGGACGTGCATTTATTTGCGATTACAAAGCTGGTCTTTTAGAGTTAAATCCAAAGACAGGAAAGATTGAAGTTATTTTGGGATCAATGTACAGCGAAAATTTTAAGGGCTTAAATGACCTGCATTTCGCTTCTAATGGGGATTTGTATTTTACGGATCAAGGACAAACAGGTATAGCAGATCCAACAGGCCGTGTTTTTCGATTGCGAGCTAATGGACAGCTTGATCGCTTAGCTCTGAATGTGCCTAGTCCCAATGGAATTACCCTAAACACACAAGAAAAACATGTATTTGTTGCTGCTACACGTTCACAGCAAATTTGGCGTCTGCCATTAATGGCTGATGGTTCAGTATCAAAAACGGGTGTGGCTATTCAATTGACTGGAGGTGTTGCGGGACCAGACGGTATTGAAATGGACTCCGAGAATGGCTTGCTGGTTTGCCACCTGGGCATTGGTATATGGAGGTTCGATAGCAATATGCTGCCAACTCACCTAATCTATTCCGACAATTCACATCACCATCATCTAGCTAATCTGTGTTTTGGTGGAGCCGATGGAAAGGATTTATATATCACTGAGTCCTTATCAGGCGATATTCTTAAGGCGCGTGCCCCAGTAGCTGGAAAAAAAATGTTTGGACTTTCTTAAGTTGACTGAAAAATTACCGTTATATAAGTCCTTGGCTAATGCGCTTGAGCAGCGCATTCATAGCGGTGATTGGCCCGTAGGTTCTGTCTTACCTGCTGAAGCAGAACTTTGCAGAGATTTTCATGCAAGTCGGCATACCTTACGTCATGCGTTACAGATTCTGGAGGCAAATGGTCTGATCTATAGGCGTCAAGGAGCGCCAACAAAAGTGGTATCGCGCCAACGACTACGCCGTTTTACTCAGAGTTATAACTCCCCCATTGATATCTTGAGTTACTCGCGAGATACCTATCGGGAGAATTTAATTGAAGAATATATTGAGCTTGATAGGGTTCTTAGTGGGATTGTAGGGGCGCCAATAGGATCCTCCTGGTACCACATTGGCGGCATTCGTAAGCGCCAACAAGTGGATGAAGTGATTGCATGGACGGATATTTACATCCTGCCCCAGTTCGCATCTTTGACAAAAGATCCTGAGCATACTCAAGTCATGGTTTACGAGCAAATTGAAAAAAAGTATGGAGCGCGTATCGAACGTGCAGAAGTGGATATATTTTCTGCCAAGGCTTCGTCTGAGATATCCCATAAATTACAAGTGCCACCAGATACGCCTTGCTTGGTAATCATTCGCCGTTATTTTGATGACCAAGATAAATTATTCGAAGTCACGGTGACCCACCACCCAGAAAATAAATATGTTTACAGCATGGAATTTAAAGCCAGTTCTGAGGTTTAACTCAATATGAAATATTTATCGGTATCTGAGGCGGAGCAATTTATTTCTAGCGCCCTCCAGGCGGAGAAAGTGCCAACTAAAGATGCAACGATTGTTGCTAATCTCATGGTGCAGTCTGATCTAGCGGGCGCTGATGGCCACGGTATATTCCGGTTGCCTGCTTACTTAAAAAGAATTCGTGCGGGGGGCGTCAACCTTAAACCCAACATTCATGTTGAGCGGGAGCAAGGTGCAACAGCTTTGATTAATGGTGACAATGCGCTTGGACATCTGGTGATGAATAGGGCGGTAGAGCTTGCGATTGAGAAAGTTAAAAAATATAGCGTTTGTTGGATTGGTAGTCATTATGGTAATCATTCCGGAGCGGCATCAGTTTATGTGCGCAAGTTAGCGGAGCAAGGTTATGTGGGAATTTACATGGCGGTTGGAAATGCCAATCATATGGCGCCTTGGGGTGGAATAGATTTACTGCTCTCAACAAATCCAATTGCGATTGCTGTCCCTGCGGGTAATGGGCCAACTGTATTGCTGGATATTGCAACAACAGTAGCTGCCTATGGAAAGGTCAAGTTGGCAGCGCAAAAAGGTGAGTTGATGCCTGAGGGCTGGATGATTGATCGCCAAGGTAAATCTATTACTGACCCTAAACAATCATCCGGCGGTTCGCTATTACCCATCGGCGGCTATAAGGGCTATGGTTTAGCAGTCATGATTGGGTTACTTGCGGGTGCACTGAATAATGCAGCAGTCGGTAAGAGTACGATCGATTTCAATGTGCATCATGATTTAGTTACCAATACTGGGCAAACCATTATTGCAGTAGACCCAAGCGCTTTTGGCGACAAGAATGAATTTGTTGATAGGGTGACCGCCTTGGTAAATGATCTCAAAAACTCAGCCACCTTACCTGGCGTCAATGAAATTCGTGTGCCTGGAGAGGGTGCGGCAAACACCATGATGAGCAGAATGCAAAAAGGCATTCCTATAGCGCCTGAATTGTTGGAGGCATTAAATGCTTGTGCGCAGGAATGCGGTATTCCTGCTTTAGTGTTATAAAGATTTTAAAAATCACTGGAGGAGACAATATGTTGAAAAAACTATTAAAAAACATAGCATTTAGTACGGTTGTGATTTCGGCAGTAGTTCCTTTTGTCGGGGGTATTGCATATGCAGCTTATCCTGATAAGCCCATTAAGATGATGATTGGGTATGCGCCGGGAAGCTCAACGGATATTGTTGGCAGAATGATTGCTAACGACCTGAGTCTGGCACTTAAGCAACCTGTGGTTGTTGAGAATCGGGGCGGCGCGGCGGGTAGTTTGGCTGCCGATGCCGTTGCAAAGAGTGCGCCAGATGGTTACACAATATTATTTGCTCAAAATGGACTAGCAATTAATGTTGCCGCAAATCCGAAATTGCCATTCAATGGACAAAAGGATCTCATTCCGGTTGTTGGTGTAGCTGCCACCCCGCATATTTTGATTGTGAATAACAACTCTCAAGCGAAGACAGTGGCAGATTTGATGGCGATGCTTAAAGCTGATCCTGGAAAATTGAGTTTTGGATCATCCGGCATAGGCAACTCAGATCACATGGCAGGCGAGCTCTTTCTGGCAACAACGGGTTTGCAGGCAATTCATGTGCCGTACAAAGGTGGGTCTCCAGCAGCAACAGATTTAATGGGCGGTCAAATTGACTTTTATTTTGCTGGTATGCCCGTTGGTCTGCCGTTATATAAGGGTGAAAAAGTAAAGGCCTTAGCTGTGACTGGTAAGAGTCGTTTTAGCGGCGCTCCAGAATTAGTAACAATGCAAGAGGCAGGAGTAAAAGGTTATGAAATGTCGCTGTGGCAGGGTGTATTTGTTCCTGCTGGAACTGCGCCGGCCATTATTAAGGAGTTGAATAATTCTATATTGAAGATATTGGATACACCAGAGATGAAGGAGCGTTTTCAAAAAGCTGGGGTTCAAATCGCTCCAATGAATACTCAACAGTTCTCAGATCTGTACTTCTCTGACATAGCCCGCTGGAAAGTAGTCATCGAAAAAGCGAAGATCAAGCTAGATTAAATAGTGTTGTGTAGTATTTCGTTAGGCGCTGAGATCAAATATTAAGACCTCAGCGCCTTTTCCATTTGATATCGTCAATAACTCTTCTTCCTGCACCAATAAAGCATCACCATCATGAAGAATTTGTCCATTTACCTCTAGAGAGCCTCGGATCAAGTGAACGTAGGCTTTGCGAAGAGGATCTAGTGTGAGTTTGCTTGACTGGCCGTGATCAAAAAGACCAGCGTACATTTTAGCGTCTGCAGTAATAGAGACAGAGCCATCTTGGCCATCAGGGGATGCGACTAAACACAATTTACCTTGTTTGTTGATCAAGGGAATGGTTTTCTGCTCATAACTAGGCGCAATTTCTAAAACATTGGGCTCAATCCAAATTTGTAGAAAGTGGGTTGTTTGATCTTTTGCATGATTGAATTCGCTATGAGTGACACCAGTACCGGCGCTCATGCGTTGCACATCTCCTGGTGGAATACCTTTAATATTGCCCATGCTGTCCTGGTGAGCTAATTCTCCGGAGAGTACGTAACTAATAATTTCCATATTGCGGTGCCCGTGTTTGCCAAATCCCATGCCGGGCGCAACGCGGTCCTCGTTAATCACTCGAAGATTACCCCAACCCATAAAGCGGGGGTCATGGTAGCCGCCAAAAGAAAAGGAGTGGAAGCTTTTGAGCCAACCGTGGTCAGCATAGCCTCTATCTTGTGATTTTCTGAGAAAAAGCATAATTAAGTAAGACCTGTCAAAAAATGAGCTTAAGGACATTATCATTAGCTTTTCAAATATTTGCTGAATAGCCGAGCATGGGTAGTTTTAAACAAGATCTACATGAAACATTTTTAGGGCTCTCTGAGACCGCTCAAGAGAAGTGGTCTGATTTCATTCAGTTTTTACAAGAGACCTGGCCATTATTGGTTTTCTTGCTCATGCTGTTGATGGGAATTTGGTGGTACGCAGATCCGCCACCTCCACGACATGTGGTTATGGCTACTGGAGCACCGGGTGGATCTTATGAAGTGCTGGGAAAAAGATATGCTGAATTTTTTTCTAGCAAGGGTATTACCCTTGAATTAGTACCAACTAAAGGAGCTCAAGAAAATATTGACCGCTTGCTTGATCGAAAAGATCCAGTACAGGCTGCATTTGTGCAAGGTGGCGTCGCGCATCCAAAAACCGTTACGGGTTTACAAACTTTAGGAGCGATTGAATACGACCCCATTTGGTTTTTTTATCGCGGCACAGAACTAAAGACTGCTGATTTTGAAGTGGTGGACGGGAAATCTAAATTTCTCTCTAGCCGCAAAATCTCAGTTGGCGAACAAGGGAGCGGTACTTATGCTCAAGCAACTTACCTACTCAAAGTAACTGGGTATGATCAAACTGGCCTGCGGTTAGTCAATATGCCAGATGAACTTGCTGTCAGTGCTTTAAAGAAAGGGGATATTGATGGGGTCTTTCTCGTAGATGCATATGAGGCCCCTAATGTACAGTCGCTTCTTGCAGACTCAAGAATGCATTTGGTAACGTTTAAGCGTGCGCAAGCTATAGCAAAGATCACCCCATACCTTCATATCCTAAATGTCCCACAGGGATCATTTAGTCTGCAGCGTAATTTCCCAAATGAGGATTACCGATTAATAGCTACTACAACGAATTTACTCATTGATGATCGTATGCATCCGGCAATTCAGTTTTTATTTCTAGAGGCTGCCCGAGAGATCAACGGAGTCGAATCATTTTTCTCTAAACGCGGAGAGTTTCCTTCATTTAAAGATTCTCAATTGCCGGAAAGCCCAGTGGCAGTGCATTATGAAAAAAATCGCTATCCTTTAATTAGCGCCTATTTTCCATTTTGGCTTGCAGAACTGATCAATCGATTGGTTTTTATTCTGGTGCCCTTCCTAGTAGTTGCATATCCGGTATTGCAAGCCTTGCCAGGTTTTCGCAGGCAGAGGATGTTCAATAAGATTAATCGCCTGTATGGGGAGTTAAAGAGTTTTGAAAAGGAGTTATTAACCAACTTTAATCCCGAAAAGCGGGATGATTATCTAAAGAGGTTAGATATGCTCGAGTATCATGCCTTGAATATTGATGTTTCAAAGCGTTTGGCAAGCGAGTATTACGCATTGCGAACCAATATTGACTATGTGCGTAATTGTCTCAATAGGGGAGTTCACCCCTATCAATTCGAGACCGATATTGATCCTGATCTTTAGCTATTCGTTGTCGCTGGTTCTGCTGGGGAACTTAAACGAAGCGTAGCGCACTACAGCATTTGCTAGAGCTAGGACAAGAATGGTGATCCCCATGAACAAGATCGCCATATCAGCTTCGTGCTTAGTATTGACTAGGTCAATAATTAAACGTGTCACCGCAGTGATGGCAACGTAGATCAAAAATCGCACTGGCATGTGATTGGTTTTGAAATAGATACCAACCATTGCCCCAATTTCCAGATAGATAAACAAGAGCAGCAAGTCTTCAATAGAAGCTGATCCTTTATGCACCATTCCCAAAAAGGCGACAACTGCAGACCAAACGGTAGCAGCGCCAATGCCGAACAAGGCGATACGATGAAACAGGGAAACAAATAAGTTGCCTAATGGTACTGTCCATTTTTCAATGGCATCTTCTAGCTTCGTTGCATCTTTTGGTGAGGAAGGGGTTATATCCATACAGCCTCCAATTATTAATAAATTGGATTCAGTATATTTCTTTTGAGGCTATATGAAAGCAAAAAAGAGGCTTAAAAGCCTCTTTTTTCTCGCTATTGACGTGTATCAACCCAAAGAGTCGGCCCAGATGTTATGAGCCCACCCCCAAGCGTAAACGCCTTCCAGAGTAGAGGGGGCTGGTGACAGTCCACCCGAACCAGGAACGGTCTTGAAGGTTTTTTCAGCTGCATTGTATTGATGGACGCTAGCAACGTGGATAACCTCGCGGTCATTAACGAAGCTATAGCAAGTATTGGTCAGAACTGGTGCTGGATTGACTTCCCATCCACTGAGTTCAGCAACAATAGCAGCGGCTGCAACTTTGGCATGCTGGTTTGCCATGTGACCCGATTTAGGCATCAATGGGGCAATTTGAATAGAATCACCCAAGACATGAATGTCTTTTTGGGCAGTTGATTCAAAATTAATGTAATTCACATTCACCCAGCGTCCGTTTGAGTTCGCCAAACCAGTTTTGACTGCAATTTCGCCCGCGCTCATTGCAGGTAGAACGTTCAGTACATCTGCTTTAACATCGTCTTGCACATCAAACTTCAATGTTTTTGTTTTTGCATCAACTGCCGTGACATTGTATTTCGGTAAATACTCAATCATCCCTGGATATTGCTCTGCCCATACTTTTTTGAATAGCGCGCCCTTAGAAGTGACATCTTGGTTTGCATCCAAAATCAGTACTTTGGATTTTGGTTTATTGTGCTTTAGGTAATTGGCCACTTGGCAAGCACGTTCATATGGACCAGGAGGGCAGCGATAAGGCGCTTCTGGAATGCTGATAGCAAAAGTGCCGCCGTCGCGCATCGAGGCAAGTTGTTTATGTAATGCAACAGTTTCAGGACCAGCCTTCCATGCTTGTAAGGTCACACCCGCTTTATTCGCTTGTGCTAGACCTTCAATGCTATTCATCATCAAAGTCACGCCAGGAGACACCACGGCTTTGTCATAGCGTAAAGTTTTGCCAGATGCTAACTTGACCGTTTTTTTATCTGGGTCAATGCTAGCTACGCTATCTTGAATGATATGAATACCATGACGTTTAGTTAAGTTGTCATAAGGTGTTGTGATCTCAGCCATATTTCGCGAGCCACCAACCACTAGATTGGAAAGGGGGCAAGAAATAAATGTTGGATTAGGCTCAATTAATGTGACTTTGGCCGTATTGTTAGAGAAGAGACGTAAATACTTGGCGGCTGTTGCACCACCATAACCTCCGCCAATAACTAAAATTTCTGCCTTTTGTAAATTGGCACGCGCCTGTCCGGAAAAACCTGCAAGCACGCCTAATGCAGCCGCGCTTTGCCCAATAAAATGTCGACGATCCATGTTGGTCTCCTAATTATTTCTTGCCAAGTTGATTGGCGATGATTTCGAGTTGCTCATCAGAATAGCCTTTGGCTAATTGCGGCATGATGGTGCCTTCACGAGCACCAGATTTAAATGCTTTTAGTTGAGCAAGCATTTGTTCACTTGTCAGTGTATTGATGAGGGGCATGCCTCCATCTACCACGCCTTTTCCGTCAGTTCCATGGCAATTAGCGCAGGTTGCTGCTAGGCCGCGATGGTATAGCTTCGTCGCATCGGCTGACTGCGCTAGGCTGAAGGTTGTAAGCGAGGCAAGAAAAGCGCCTAGCGCAATAGTTGCTTTCATATGTCGTGTACTCATAGAAATAATCTCCGGTCTTATGGATGGTGCTTAAAGCAAATTGCCACTTAATATTTACTCTTAGGCTATCTTAACCAAGAAAATCCTAAATGGGACACTCCGTTTATAGGGATTTGTCATAAGCTCATGCGACCAATCCGCAGTAGGGGCTTTTGCGGAAGAATTACTTTGACCCTATAAACTATAGGCATGCGTGGCACTTTCTCCCTTAGGCATGTACTTTTCACCCTTGTTTTGGCGGTATTTGCCTATCTTTATGCCTTAGACAGTCGCTTTGCTCCGAAAAATGGCGATGAATATCCCTATATGCACATTGTGCGCATGACAGCGGAGGCGGGGCATTGGCTTCCCCTGCAATCAGAGATGGAGGGGTTGAAAAATACTAAGCCTCCCCTCATTTTTTGGCAGGGTATTGCTACTACGGATTGGGCGAGCAATTGGCATCTTTTGACTTTGCGTTGGCCTAGTGTTGTATATACCGGCCTCACCGCCTTTTGCTTGTTTTTGGCGGTGCGTCGTTTTAGTGGAAATAGTCAGACCGGTGTTTTGGCTGCTTTGGTGTGGCTTTCCTTTTTTGCGACCTATCGATATGGGCGCCCGTTCTTAACCGATCCACCCGAAGTCTTTTGGTTAAACCTGCCATTTCTGATGCTGTTGTATTGGGGACGAAGCGCTTATGCATCTAAATTCTTTTTCCCTGCGATCGCTGGAATTTGTATTGGATTGGCTCTTCTAGCTAAATCTTTTGCTTACATTGTTCCCGCATCCTTGGCGCTCGGACTTTTTTACTGGCACTGGCGCAATTGGAATATTCCGCAGGTGTTGTTCAAGGACTTCTATAAGTTAGTTATTGTTGGGATATTGGCACTGGGTATTTTTGGTCTATGGTTTGCGATTGATCCCTTTCCAGAAGCGGTATGGCAAGAATTTGTCCTAGGAGAGAATACTGGAAAGTTTGCTGCTCGCAGTACGAATTATGTTGCAGACCTCCTGTGGGGGGGTGACAGCATTTGGATGCTGTTTGTGACTACCCTAAGCAATGCGGGGTTATTTACTTTTGTATTGCTGGCTACATTGCTGCAATGTTGGAAAGAGCGTCGATTTTTATCACCCCAAGAAGTATTGTTGCTATGCATGATCGTCACATTTTTGGTGGTGTTTAGTTTGCCAAGTCAACGCTCAGGGCGCTATCTTTTACCAGTCATGCCTGCTTTTGCTGCGTTAGTGGCACTACATTGGGAGCGCCTGCCACTCTGGGGATTCCGGGTAGCACTACTTTTGCAGGGGCTGCTTATCTGTACTTTGATCTGGCTAGGGTGGAATCTGCAAGCCACCCCATTAATGGGTGAAGCTGGAGCATGGTTTTATCAACCTTCGCATTGGGTGCTGATGGCACTCTTGCTAATGATCGTATTTATAGGGCTTATCAGTAAAAAGCGTGCAAAAGCATTTGCATTGATGGGATGTTTTTTGACTTACTGTGCCCTTAACAGTAGTCTGAGTCCTTTGGAGGGCAGCTTAGGACAATTTTCAGCGCAGACGGTTGCTCAAGTGCAGGGAAAAGATGTTTGGATCCCGTGTGACTATCGCGCAAAAGATGAGGAGTACCGTTTGTTATTGCCTGGTGCTCAGCTACACGGATATTTAGCCAAGGATGCCGCTCATGTGTCAGATCTTACTCAGACTTATCCCATCGTAGCAGTCCACACGCCTTTGGGAGCCAGGCCGCATCTATGTGAGTCCTGCCAAGTCATAGGACAAAGAATGGAAATGAGGGCGCGCCATACCGATCAAGAGCTGCAGGCGATGTTATTAGGTAAAGTGGCAGAGCATTTGTTTGTAACGGAATACTTAATTGCAAACCCACAATCCATTCAACCATCATCTTTTGTAAAGGATGCCTGTAGATGAGCCGTGTCATTGCGCTCTGTTTTTTGCTGTTGGCGGCAGTGTTTGGATTTATCCACATCTATACTCATCCTGTATGGGCGCCATTCTTATTAGAGCAGGGCGATGCAACTCCATCTGAAGTGGTCGAGATTGATAGCAAGCCATTAAGTGGCCATCAAAATCTGACCAAGGGGAAGCCGGCGCCACATTTGCCTGCCCCAAGCATACATACTCAATGGCTTCCAGATTCGGGAGCTAATTCAGTTCATGCTGCTTCATTAATTGCATTAAACGATGGCGCTGTCAGGGCTTTTTGGTTTGCAGGTAGTCGCGAAGGCGCCCCTGATGTCGTCATCAACACTGCCGTCTTTGATCCTAAATCCAATCTGTGGGCTGCGCCCACTGTGGTTATGAGTCGTGTTGATGCGGAGCAAGGCTTGTCTCGCTATATTGCCAAATTAGGTAACCCCGTACCTGCACGCATGGCAGATGGCCGCATGCAATTATTTTTTGTCACCGTTTCGATTGGCGGTTGGGCGGGAAGTTCTATTTCAACAGTGATATCAGATGATGAAGGACTCACATGGAGTCGTCCGCAACGGTTAATCACGTCGCCATTTTTCAATTTGAGCACGCTTGTTAAAACTCCGACAGTGGCTTTTGCTGATGGTCGCTTAGGGTTGCCTGCTTATCACGAATGGATAGGGCGTTTTGGCGAATTTCTCAGGGTTGAAGGCACTAAGGTGATTGATAAACGCCGTATGAGTTCGGGTCGTAGCGCAATTCAGCCGGTGGTGTTTGTAGATGCACCGCAGGATGCTGTTGCCTATTTTCGACAAATGCGGAGTGCTCATTTGCCTAAGCAGGTCCCAGTGAGTGTTTCGCAAAATGCCGGTCAGACTTGGCATGTGACTGCCGATTTAGCTATTCCTAATCCAAACTCTGCGCTAGCAGGATTGAAATTGCACAATGGGGTGCAGATCCTAGTTCTGAATAATATTGAAGTAGGGCGGCATCGCTTAGTCATGATGATGCGCAAGCCCTCGGGACAATGGCATATTGTTGAGACCCTGGAAAATGAAGAAGCGTTACCCGATCAAGAACGTAAAGAGTTTTCCTACCCCTATTTAATTAGCGCCAATGGCCAAGACGCTCATCTCGTTTATACCTGGGACCGAAAAAAAATTCGCCATATACATTTTTCAAACGCCTGGCTTACGCAAGCCATGAATCATTTGCCGGATGATGTCGAAACAAAGGAGACAAAGTGATGCATGCATTTTTGAATTCCTATTTGCAATCCATTGCTTTAGTTGAAATGTCCTTGGTTTGTGCTGTCGTCTTCATTTGGCTTATGCAGATACTTTTTCAGCAGGCATTCCCCCTGATTGTGAAAGTCATTTTGCTGTGCATTTTTGCAAACCTATTTTTCTGGCCTTTAGGGCTTTCGCTTGAATTGCCCTTGAGTGCGTATGTACGAGGCGTTATAGGTGATCTGAGTATAGTTACCGTTGTATTGTTATTGAGCACTCTATTGATGCGCAATCAAAGCACCCCGTGGCTTGCGAAACTGGCGATTGGTCTTGTCGGACTCATTTTTTATCCTTTTGCATTAGGTCTTGGGATGTTTGATCCCTATGGGTGGGGTTATAGTTCAGCGGCATTATTGATTGCTGTATTGATTTTTGCATTGATTTCTGCCGCCGCCAATTGGAATGCAGGGGTATGGATGGTTGGATTAGCAATAATTGCTTGGAGTGTGGGCTGGCATGAGTCAACTAATTTATGGGATTATTTAATTGATCCATTCTTAATGTTGTGGGCAATTTTAGGATTGATTACAACCTTAGTGAAAAAGCGCAAAGAAAAAGCACGCTCTGGATATTTATTTAGACCAGGTTAATTTTGACTAAACTAATCAATGAATTTCAATTGAACTTGATGAGCTTAATCAATTTGGAGAAAGTATGACCATCAATCGTCGACGTGGATCTGGACGTTTTCCTATCAATACCCTGACGATGTTGTTAAGCGCATCCTTAGTGGCAGGTCTATCTGCTTGCGCGAATAACAATGATCCCTATAGCTATTCTCAGAGGTATGGCTATAGTGCTTCACCACAAACATTGTCGCAAGCGCAGTTAGAGTCACTGGTTTCACCCATAGCTTTGTATCCTGATTCTCTGCTGTCATTAATGTTGTTAGCCTCTACTTACCCGCTCGAAGTAGCGGAGGCATACAACTGGCGTATGAATAATTCCAAACTCAGTGGTGCAGATCTACAAAATGCTCTCAAAGCACAGTCATGGAATGACAGTGTGAAGTCCTTGATGAGCTTTCCGCAGGCTTTTAATATGATGGGTAATCAGCTGCAGTGGACGCAAAATCTGGGTAACGCATATAAATTGCAACCAGCGCAAACCATGCAGGCTGTTCAAGCTTTAAGAAAACGCGCTGTACAAGCGGGATCTCTAAAAACCAATCAGCAAATGAGCGTCACGACTGACGCTAATAACAATGTATTGGTTAACCCAACTAATACACAAGTGGTTTATGTGCCCACTTATAACCCCACAGTCGTTTATGGCGCCTGGCCTTATCCTGATTACCCACCTTATCCAGCTTACAACCCTGCCTGGGGTGCGATGGCATTTGGTTTGGGGTTTGCTGTGGGGGATGCCTTTTGGGCTACTCCCGCTTGGTCTGCCGGCACTATCAATGTGAACAATACTGCATCAGGCATTGGTAATCGTGGAGTGATTGGCCCAAGCAACATTCAAAACCAACAGCGTTTACTCAATGATTGGAGAAACAATGCCACTCCACAAGAAAAGCAAGCGGCTAGAGCGGATGCGCAACGTGCTAACAGTGCCTTTGATCGTTATGCAAGCCCTCAAGAGCAGGCACAGGCCAATCGCTTAAATCAGGAGGCTCGCAATGCTTATCAGCAAGATCGTGCAAATCCTAATCTTTATCGAGAAGCAGCCCAAGAAAATGCCATGCGTGAACAAATGCGGTTTGATGAAAATGCCGACCGCTTTGGCGGAGACCGTTTTGGGGGTGGGGGTTTCCGTGGTGGATTTGGGGGTGGTCGTATGGGTGGATTTAGGCGTTAATTCCTATCGAAAGAATATATTGTGAAGAAATCAAAAATCATTCTGTTTTCGGCGATCTTTTGTTTTGCTCAGGTCGCCTATTCCGCAAACAATCCCGATGCATCGACGGCTGCCTTGGTAGAGATTTGTAAAAATCAAAATGATCAGGATGCACAGAATTTTTGTTTTGGGTTTGGAGAAGGGGTATATCAGTCTTATCTAGCCAATCGGTCCCCCAATCACAAGCCCCGCATTTGTTTTAATCAGTCGGACAATTCTCGAGAAATGATCTTGCAAGAATTTTTGAAGTGGCATCAAGCCAATCCGCAGTTTGATAGCGAGCGTGCTGCTAAAACCCTCATCCGTTTTTTCTCGAAAACATATCCTTGTAAATAGGCAAATAAAAAACCAGCCGAAGCTGGTTTTTTATTGATCGTAAAACGCGCCCACAGATTAATCTGGGATATTCGCTTTACGAATGACTGGACCCCAGACGTTGATTTCTGAATCAAGATGGTCTTTAAGTCCCTTCGGTGTCATTTTGCTTGCAGACACAATATCAATATTGGAGTCGTCTAAGCGCTTTTTCACCTCAGGAGAGTTCAACGCTTTCTTAAGGGCTGCGTTCAACTTATCCAAGATCGGCTGTGGCACACCTTTTGGTGTGTAAATGCCGTGCCAAACTTTTACCTCAAAGCCTTTAAGGCCTTGTTCGTTGAGGGTTGGAACATTAGGGATTGCTGGCAAACGTTTTAAAGTTGTTGTACCGTAGGTTTTTACACGCCCATCCTTAATGTAGGGAATGGTTTGGGTAGTTTGGTCGCACAACAGATCCACTTGACCGCCTAAAAGATCGGTTAGTGCTGGACCGGTCCCTTTGTAAGGGATGTTGGTTAACTTGACGCCCAAACGGCTTTGAAATAATAAGCCGCATAACTGTGAAACCGCTCCTGGGCCGGCATTCGCCATTGTTACTTTAGAACCATTGGCTCTAATGTAGGCTTCCAGTTCTTTAAAGTTATTCGGTGGCAAATCTTTTTTGCCCAATAGCACCATAGGAACGTCAGCTACTTGCCCAATGTATTCAAAATCTTTCATTGGGTCATAGGGAAGCTTGTCATACAAAGCTTGCGCAGTAGCCATGCCCATGTGGTGAATGTAAATGGTGTAACCATCCGGAGCTGCGCGCGCTACTTTAGTGGAGGCAATGGTGCCACCAGCTCCAGGAACGTTCTCCACAACGACCGTTTGACCTAGTGCTTGACCCATAGGAACAGCAATTAGTCGCGCAATAGAGTCGGTAGGACCACCCGCCGCAAACGGTACGATCATCTGGATTGATTTGGTAGGCCAATCTTTCTGCGCGTATGCGGAACCGCAAATCAGGGTGCTAGCAGATACGGCAAGTGCTAGACGCGTAAAAAAGGATTTTTTCATTTTCAATTTAGTCTCCATTCGGTGAATTCCGAGATTTAATTTTGCCAGTAATTTTAAATTTTGTATAAATCCAAAATTAGTGTTTACCAGCAATTGCTAGGGTTCTTTGAGCCAAAATCACCACTGGACGGTCAATCATTTTGCCGTCAAGCTTGACGGCACCACCTTTAGATGTCTGATCAGCCTCAATTACCCTTTTAGCCCAATGGATTTCTTCCTCAGTGGGCATAAAGGCTGCTTGAACGATCGGCACTTGTTTGGGGTGGATGCAGAGTTTGCCTCCATAACCCATCCGTTTTGCGCGCTCGGCATCATTCGTGATGCGCGGTAAATCATCGGTGGAGGGTGTAACCCCATCAATGGGAGGGGCAATGTGGGCAAGTCGAGAGGCTAATACGATTTGATACCTAGCCGTCTGCAGTTCGGTTTCCTGTGGGTCGCACACCATTCCTAGGTCAGCTTGGAGGTCAATATTGCCCAGCGCTAGGCGCAGCACTTGATTGGCATTGGCAATCTCGCGCAGACGATCCAAGCCAACTGCCGTCTCAATCATAGGGATGATGGCAGTGTTTTCTAAAACGAGGGCAGCCCCATTCACCTGATCAACCGATTCACTTTTGGGGATGAGAAGGCACCCAACTGATAGTTCCTGTGCCAAGATCAAATCCGCTGCATAAAACTTACTGCCAGGGGAGTTGGTTCTGATGACTAAACGCTTTTTTTGGTCGACAGAAAAAGAGGGCCATGCGACACGTATTGCATTACGCGCTGATTCTTTATCTTCTTCAGGGACCGCATCCTCTAAATCTAGTATGACACCGCTAGCGCCGCTATCAAGTGCTTTGCTAAAACGCTCTGGACGTGTGCCCGGTACGAATAAAAAGTTGGAACAAAATCCTAAGGGGGTATCCAGCGGGTTCATAGAGATTCACTTTACATTTTGGGGAGCAAGAAGCCCAGTTGAGTTTGTTTACGAATATTCCACAACATATCAATCGCTTTGGTCATCTCGGCTGGGCTAGCGCCGCCGCTAAAAGCAGCTAAACGAAGGGCCTTATCAGTGATTTCTGCGCGCGAAAGGGTGTTGCCTGGATCGCCCTTGGGTTCATCAACGCGACCCTCTAATACTCGACCATCTTGCAGATGTACTTTCACTTTACCAATCCAGCGTTGGGGGTAAGCGCTATCTACTTCTGGATCGAGCGTCATCGTGACGCGATCTCTAAATAAGCAAATCGCCTCATCATGAAAATGCTGATCAAATTCTTGTAAACCAGCAAATTGATAATGTGCCACGAGTGCCAAAACAGTTCCCATAGAAAATTTCGATTGATGTACTGTCGTGGGATCAACGACTGGACCCAAAACATCAATGGCTCCTTGATGCACTAGTGTTTCTACTTTGACAATGTCATTTGGCTGGAGTTTCTGTGCACGGATGACTTGTAACAAAGCATCTGCTGCCGGATGTGTGTGGCGACACGAAGCGTGGTATTTGAAACTGGTTTCTGCCAACGCCCAACGTTTTCCCAAGCCATCAACCAATTTGCTCGGATCGGCATCGCTCGACATGCCTGCAGCCAAACCTTGCTTGCCTTCAAGAATGTGCTGAGCTCCCGTAAAGTCAGCTTGAGCTAAGTATGCGGACATTAAACCTGAGGCAGCGGCATGGGCGGTATGGAGTTGTTTCGAGTCTGCTGCATCACGAAGAAATTCCCATAAGCCGGCCGATTGTGTGCCAGCTGAGCCAAACGCATGCAACATTTGTGCAGGATTGAGGTTGAGTAGGCGACCCACGGCGGCAGCTGCAGCTAGAGTGCCAGCAGTTCCAGTGGTATGGAAAACTTTATAGTGTGAACGACCTAAAAATTCACCAACACGAATTCCTACTTCGTAGCCCGCTACTGCTGCGACGATGAGATCATCGCCTGAAGCCTTGATAGCTTGTGCACAGGCCAGAGCAGGTGGAAATACTACGGTGGCTGGATGAAAAACAGAGCCATTATGAACATCATCTTGCTCAGCAACATGAGAGGCGGCAGCGTTTGCCATAGCTGCTAAAAATGGGCTGGAAGTGGCTCGAGAGATGAGGATCTCAGAGGGCCCAATATGAGCGCTATCGAAACCCCCCATGTTTTGTGCAAAATGGGTAATGGTCTCAACCGGACGCGAGTTTTTGCCGGCAATGGCTGACCCAAACCAATCTACTAATAAGTCTTCTGCACGAAGAATGACATCATGAGGAATTTCGCTGATTTGAAGATTGGCAGCAAAGCTGGCAAGCTCTTTGGATAAATGTTCGCTCATAGACTTTTAAGCCAACACCGCAGTCGCTTGCATTGTGAGCCAGCCTTCATGATCTTGTGCCCAAATGGCAATTGTTTTGCCAGAAGGGTCTCTCTCTAAATCCGGTTTTGCGCTGACTTTAAATGGATTGATATCGAAAGTGGGGCGAATGGCGCGGAATTCAAAACTCTTTAATTTGCAGCCAGGAATACTTTGCCTTACTAGATCGACTAATAGCGTTGCGATCAAAGGACCATGCACGATGAGGCCTGGATAGCCTTCCACCTCTGTCACGTATTTACGATCGTAATGAATACGGTGTCCATTGAAGGTGAGGGCGGAATACCGAAACAAAAGGACATCATCAGGTGTAATAGTTTTGCTCCACTTCGCATCTTGGGGCGCTGGAGTGGGTGCCACAGGTTTGTCATCCGGTCCTGGCGCATCACGGTACACAATATCGTGCTCTTCAACGATAGCTAGACCTTGTTGATTTGTAATTTGATGTTTAACCAATACAAATATCAGATCACCTGTACGACCAGACTTGTGAGTGACTGATTCAATACTGGAGAGGCGTTGAATTTCATCTCCGACAGCAAGAGGTTCTAACCATTGCACTCGACTACCCGCCCACATGCGACGAGGTAATGGCACAGGGGGCAAAAAGCCGCCACGTTTGGGGTGACCATCGGGACCAATTTCAGACTGCCTGGCATGCGGTAAAAAATACAGCCAATGCCATAGCTCAGGAAGAAACGTGCCTTTGGCAGGTTCTGGATCAAGGCGATCTAGTGTGGCTGATAGGGCGCGTACGGGGGCGGCAGTCACGGTGTCTGTCAGCGACTCAGTTTTGCCAAGCCATTCTTGAAGATGGGTAATAGTTTGAGTTTCGATTCGCATAATATCCATTATGCCAATCTTGTAAAAATGTTTAGCCGATCAATTGAGCAGCGAAATGTAGCGCAAGCCCTGCTAGGGCGGAACCCCCTAAGACTGTAAGCACCCCTTTTTGAAATTGAAATAAGGCAATGCTGGCTAAGCCGCAGATGGCTATTGAGATCCAAGAAATAGATCCGCCAAGACCAAGCGGAAAGAAAACATGGTAGGCAAAAAATAGTCCAAGATTCACAATTACCCCAACTACCGCCGCACTGATGGCTGTCAGCGGTGCAGTAAATCCAAGCTTGCCGTGCGTAGACTCGACTAATGGACCACCTACAAGAATAAAAAAGAAGGAGGGTAAAAATGTAAACCAGGTAGCCACTACAGCTCCAAGGACGCCAAACCAAAATGGGCTGCTATTACCAATCAGATGTTGAATATGCCCAGCTAAGTAACCTACAAAAGCTACAACCATGATGAGTGGACCTGGAGTTGTTTCACCAAGTGCGAGGCCATCAATCATTTGATTGGCGCTGAGCCAATGAAATTGATCAACGGCTCCTTGGTAGACATAGGGCAATACAGCATAGGCACCTCCGAAAGTCAGGAATGCGGCCTTGGTAAAAAACCAAGCAATATTGGGGTAAAGCGTTTTCCAGCCGAAAAATCCGATCAAAACAGCGATCGGCAATAACCAACAAATAAAAGCGATGATGCTTTGTAAGAGAGATTTCTGATAACGAAATTGTGCATGTATGGGTGTGGATGTGTGATCATCAATGATGGCGGGTGGATGACTTTTCACATGCTCATTGTGATGCCCAGTTTGTTGAAAATAAGTGGGGTAGCGTTTTCCGCCCCAATAGCCAATCACGGCGGCAATCAAAACAATGATGGGGAATGATAAGTTCAGAATAAAAATGGCTAAAAAAGAGCAAACAGCAATCGACTTGAGCGCTAAATTATGGATTGTTCTTTTACCAATACGCATGGCAGCCTGTAGAACGATCGCGGTGACCGCTGGCTTAATGCCAAAAAAGATGGCCGCAATCCAGGGCACCTGTCCATAAGTCAGATAAATCCAAGACAGGCCAATGAGGATAAAAAGTGAGGGCAGCACAAAGAGCGCGCCAGCAAGAATGCCGCCCCAAGTACGATGCATTAGCCAGCCTATATAAGTCACCAGCTGCTGAGCCTCTGGCCCAGGTAAAAGCATGCAGTAATTGAGTGCATGTAAAAAGCGTCGCTCAGAAATCCAGCGACGCTTTTCGACTAACTCTTGATGCAAGACAGCAATTTGTCCGGCTGGACCACCAAAGCTGATGAATCCTAGCTTAGCCCAAAATTTTAGTGCTTCACCTAACGGAATCGAACCACTCAAGCGTCTTCCATTCCACCAATCACTTGGCTAAAGCCATTATCGACATAGATGATTTCGGCGGTAATGCCATTTGCTAAATCCGATAACAAGAAAGCGGCAGTGTTACCAACATCATCAATCGTAACGTTACGACGTAGTGGTGCGGTTTGCTCAACCGCTTCTAAAATTTTGCCAAAGCCTTTAATACCCGATGCAGCCAGGGTCTTGATTGGCCCAGCAGAAATGCCGTTGGCACGAATGCCTTTTGGACCCACTGAACCAGCAAGATAGCGGACGGAAGCCTCAAGCGAAGCTTTTGCCAAGCCCATTGTGTTGTAGTTGGGAACATTCTTCATTGAACCTAAGTAAGTTAAGGTTAATAAAGAGGATTTATCGCGAAGCATTGGCAGCGCTTCTTTAGCCATTGCTGGAAAACTGTAAGCAGAAATGTCATGTGCAATCTTGAAGCCCTCGCGTGAGAGTCCTTCTAAAAAATCGCCAGCAATGGCTTCACGTGGAGCAAAACCAATAGCATGTACAAAACCATCAAACTGTGGCCATGATTTAGCAAGATCCTTAAAAAGGGCAGAAATTTGCTCATCACTACCAACATCACAGTCAAAAATCAGCTCAGAGTTAAATTCCTTTGCAAAATCAACAATGCGGTCCTTAAAGCGCTCGCCAACATAGGTAAATGCAAGTTCCGCACCTTCACGATGGCAAGCCTTGGCAATGCCATAGGCGATGGAGCGGTTTGAGAGGAGGCCGGTAATCAGAATTTTTTTGCCGGAGAGAAAGCCCATGATGTGTCCTTTGCTTCAAATATGATTTGCTATCTACAATTGTTGCATATATGTCCGTACAAACCTCTTTTCTTCGAATTAGCCCTTTATTGCTAGCGCTTGCAGTGGCGGCTATGCTTGTCAGTTCTGCGGATGCGGCACAGGGAATTGCGCAATACGGTAAACCTAAGTATGCAGATGGCTTTCCGCATTTTGACTATGTCAATCCGGATGCCCCTAAGGGAGGAACGTTGGTTTTGCCAAATCCGGGGCAAAGAACCAGCTTTGATAAGTTCAACCCATTTACTTTGAGAGGCATTACTGCTCCTGGTATTGAACTCATGTTTGAGTCCTTAGCAGAGGGTAGTGCCGATGAGACTTCCAGTGTCTATGGATTGCTTGCCGACAATATTGAAGTTGCAAAAGATCGCAAATCAGTCACCTTTCATATACGCCCTGAAGCAAAATTTTCTGATGGTAGTCCCGTGCTAGCCGCCGATGTGAAAAATAGTTTTGATGTGTTGATGAGTGGCAAGGCACACCCACGCTATAAAACGACTTTCGCAGAAATAACCTCTGCAGTTATCGTTGCAGATCGGGTGGTGCGTTTTGAATTTAAAAGTGATAACTCTGAATTGCCAATATTGGCTGGAACATTGCCGATTTTTTCGCGTAATTGGGGCAAGAAACCTGATGGCACTGTGATCCCTTTCGATAAGTTGGCCTTTGAGGCGCCGATTGGCAGTGGCCCATACTTGATCGAATCTTTCAAGGCGGGAAAGTCAATCGTCTACAAAAAAAATCCACAATATTGGGCCGATCAACTCAGTAAGCCTCTAAATATCCGTGTTGGTTTTTACAATTTTGATCGAGTGCTTTACAAGCTTTATAGCGATGATGCTGTTCGTCTTGAAGCATTTAAGGCCGGTGAATTTGATGCCTTAGTCGAATACCGCGCCAAGATTTGGGCCAAAGGATATGTGGGACCTAAGTTTGATAATGGCACGCTATTAAAGAAAGCCTTTCTCAATCACAATGGCGCTGGTATGCAAGGTTTTGCGATGAATATTCGCAAACCGATTTTCCAAGATCCACGAGTAAGACAAGCATTAGGTTTGGCCTTAGATTTTGAATGGCTCAATCGCCAAATTTTCTTTGATCAGTATGGTCGTATTAATAGCTATTTCACCAACAGCGATTTGAGTGCAAATTTTGATGGGCCGAGCAAGCCAACGGAGGCAGAGTTGAAGTTGCTAAAGCCCCTTAAAGCAAAATATCCCCAGTGGGTTCCCGATGCAGTTTTTGGTCCCATGCCTCCAGCGCCGTCCACTAAGCCGCCCGGAAGTCTTCGACAGAACTTACGTCAAGCGCGAGAGTTATTGATGCATGCCGGTTGGCAATATCGTGACGGCGCTTTGCGAAACCAGAAGGGTGAGCCATTTAAGATTGAAATGGTAGAGAATGGCGGATTTTTTCTACGAGTGCTATCTGCCTATGGTCGTAATCTTGAGAAATTAGGTATTGAGCTCGATATTCGAACAAGTGATTTTGCTTTGTACCAAAAGCGTATGAATGATTATGACTTTGATATGACCACAGTGAGATTCCAGGACTCACAAAATCCAGGAAGCGAATTATGGGATCGCTTTGGCAGTCATGCTGCAAAAGAAAAAGGTTCCGATAATGTGATTGGAATTCAGTCTCCGGTTGTTGATGCGCTAGTGGAAGAAATTACGCGTGCGCAAAATCGAGATCAATTGCGAACTGCTGCCAGAGCGCTTGATCGTGTGTTATGGAATAGCTACTACGTTGTACCGCAGTGGTACAACCCAACACATCGCGTCGCTTTTCGCAAAGAGATGCGCTACCCAGAGCCCCCTTTGTATTACCAGGCGGAATCTTGGATCATGCAAAACTGGTGGAAAGAGGGGGCTAAATAATGTCTGCACCAATGCGCGCTTATATATTGAAGCGTCTTTTGCTTATGATCCCAACATTATTGGGAGTGCTAACTCTGACCTTTGCGGTAGTGCAGTTCGTGCCGGGTGGTCCAGTGGAGCAAATGGTGCTGGAATTAAAAGGCAAAGGAGATGCTGCTGTAGGTGGTACTGAATCGTCGGGGGCTGGCGCAACCTATCGTGGACGTCAGGGTATTGATGCTCAACGTTTAGAGGAAGTCAAAGCCCTATATGGTTTTGATAAGCCGCCATTAGAGCGTTATTTCATGATGCTCGGTCGCTTTGCAAGATTTGATTTGGGGGAGAGTTATTACCAGCATGAAAGTGTTTGGCGTCTGGTGATTTCAAAGTTGCCTGTCTCTATCAGTATTGGCCTGTGGACCTTTTTCATTACCTATCTTGTTTCAATCCCACTGGGTATTGCTAAAGCGGTGCGAGATGGATCACGATTTGACGCAGTTACCAGCACCATGATCTTAGTGGGGTATGCGATTCCAGGATTTGTGCTGGGGGTACTTTTACTAGTGATTTTTGGTGGCGGAAGTTTTTTGCAAATATTTCCTCTACGGGGGCTTACTTCTGATGATTGGAATGAGCTTAGCTTGATGGGCAAGATCATGGATTATTTATGGCATTTAGTATTGCCGATTACCGCTTCAGTATTGGGTAGTTTTGCAGTAGTGACGATGCTGACTAAAAATTCTTTTTTAGAAGAAATTCGCAAACAGTATGTTTTAACTGCTAGGGCTAAAGGACTCACTGAAAAGCAGGTTCTGTGGAAGCATGTTTTTCGCAATGCAATGTTGCCGCTGGTGACGGGATTTCCAGCAGCCTTTATTGGCGCATTCTTTACGGGTTCACTCTTAATAGAAACCTTATTCTCTCTTGATGGCCTTGGTTTGCTTTCCTACGAATCTGTGATGCGACGGGATTATCCGGTAGTTTTTGGAACTTTATATCTCTTCACGCTCATCGGCTTGTTTACAAAATTGATATCCGATCTTTGCTATGTGTACGTCGATCCACGTATTCAGTTTGGATCAGGGGGCGGCGCATGAGTCGTTGGCATCGCTTCCGGAATAATCGCAGAGGGTATGCAAGTCTCTGGATTTTTTTAGGTCTCTTTGGTTTATCACTTTGCGCTGAGTTGATTGCCAATGACAAACCTTTGGTTGTTCGTTATGACGGGCACTGGTACTTTCCTATTGTGAAAAATCAACCCGAAACCGTTTTTGGGGGTGACTTCACTACACCAACCGATTTTCTAGATCCCGATATTCGCCACAACATTACAAGCCAAGGTAACTGGGCAATTTATCCGCCTATTACCTATAGCTACGAAACCCTAAATTATTTTTCACAAGTTCCAAATCCTGCGCCGCCCTCTTGGCAGAACTGGCTGGGCACCGATGATCGAGGGCGTGACGTCTTATCCCGACTCATTTATGGCTTTCGTTTATCAATTCTCTTTGGCTTGGCGCTGACGATTGTTGGGGTAACAGTGGGTGTGATTACTGGGGCGCTCATGGGCTTCTTTGGTGGAAAATTTGATTTAATTTCTCAGCGCCTCATTGAAATTTGGTCGGCTATGCCCGAGTTATATTTGCTGATCATCTTTGCATCGATCTTTAAGCCCAGCGTTTTATTGCTCATCATTTTGTTAGCTGCATTTGGTTGGATGGGGTTGTCTGATTATGTGCGTGCTGAATTCTTTCGTAATCGTGCTTTGGAGTATGTGCGTGCTGCAAAAGCATTGGGTCTTACTAATGTACAAATTATGTGGCGACATATTCTTCCTAATAGTTTGACGCCAGTGATTACTTTTCTGCCTTTTCGCATGAGCGCAGCTATTTTGTCGCTCACGAGTTTAGATTTTTTAGGATTAGGTGTACCTCCTGGTACACCTAGCCTTGGTGAGCTGCTCTCACAGGGTAAGGGTAATTTAGATGCATGGTGGATATCGCTCTCGACTTTTGTCGTTTTGGTAACCACCTTGTTGCTGCTGACCTTTATGGGAGAAGCATTACGGGATGCCTATGATTCACGCAAAGCGGGTTTGCTCAGTAGGGGGCGCCCATGAGTCTTCTGCGATTTGAAGATTTATGCATTTCTTTTGGGGCAGGACGTCGCGAAAAATTTGCTGTTAATCACTTGCATTTAGAAATCGGCAGAGGCGAGCGTGTTGCTCTTGTGGGTGAATCTGGTTCCGGGAAAACATTGACTGCCCTTGCTCCGCTGCGCTTAGAGCCCGAAGGTGCAAAAGTGACCGGAAAAATTCTGTGGAACCCCAATGACAATTCAGATCCAGTCGATTTATTGTCTCTGTCTATTGAAGACATTCGTCGTATTCGTGGTCGAGAAATTGCCATGGTATTTCAAGAGCCAATGACCGCGCTAAATCCCTTATTCACGATAGGAAATCAGATCATAGAAGCGGTTCAAATCGAGCAGCCGCTACTGTCTAAATCTGAATGCATTGATGCAGCAGTCGATTTATTAAGAAAAACTGGAATTCCAGAGCCGGAGAAGCGTCTTTATTCTTATCCACACCAATTATCAGGTGGTCAACGCCAAAGAGCCATGATAGCAATGGCATTAGCTTGCAAGCCACGCTTATTAATTGCAGATGAACCTACCACGGCTTTAGATGTCAGTTTACGTTTGCAAATTTTGGATTTGTTAAAAGAGTTGCAAGAAGAATCTAAAGAACAGGGCATGGGAATTTTATTGATTACTCATGATCTCAATTTGGTAAAACATTTTGCTCAGCGTGTCGCAGTATTAAACCAGGGAAATTTGATGGAGACGGGCACTACAAAACAAGTGTTTGAACACCCAGCTGACCCCTATACACGCGCTTTGGTTAATAGCGAACCCGTGCGCGAGCTCGCACCAGTATTACCTCTAGCCCCAGTATTGTTAAAAGCAGAATCATTGTCCGTTGCCTACCCAGGTTCGGAGTCATCATCTTGGTTTAAAAAAGTACCGCCCCACAAGGTATTAAAGAAAGTTTGTTTTCAACTAAAGCAAGGAGAAACTATTGGCGTGATTGGCGAGTCTGGCTCAGGAAAAACCACTTTAGGTATGGCTGTTTTAGGTTTGCTTGGAGATAGTGCCGCACAAGTGACAGGCGAAGTGGATGTACTTGGAAAGGATTGGCAGACGCTGACATCGGCAGAGCGTCGTGCAATGCGGGCCAGTTTGCAGGTGATTTTTCAAGATCCATTCGGCTCTTTATCGCCACGTATGAATGTATTGCAAATTGTGGCAGAGGGCTTAGATGTTCACTTTCCAAATCTCACTAGTGTTGAGCGTGAATCTCGCGTGATCGATATTCTTAAAGAAGTGGGGTTAGATCGTTCCGCATTAACTCGTTATCCACATGAGTTTTCTGGCGGTCAAAGACAACGTATTGCTATTGCGCGCGCATTGATTCTGCGGCCTCAAATATTGGTGTTAGATGAGCCTACTTCAGCGCTAGATGTCTCCATTCAAAAACAAGTATTGGCGTTGCTCTCCGAGTTACAAAAGAAATACAACTTGGCCTATCTCATGATTAGTCATGATTTAGCGGTAATTCGCGCAATGTCTCATCAGGTGATGGTGCTCAAGGAGGGTAGGGTTGTCGAATTTGGAGAAACTGAGAGCTTGATAAAGCACCCAGGACAGGTCTACACCAAAGAGTTGTTTGCGGCTGCGGAGCTGACTTAGCCTCTAAAGAGCCTCAGACAAGCGCTATTTTGGTGCAATTATTCTCGATCTACCCCGAGTTAGTGCAAAAAATACCATATAAAACAATGTGTTAAGAATAAAGTCATGCCTTGGTAAATCATTCTTTCTTTGTTAAACTGGAAAAATGTCATTCAACAAACTACTGCCTTCACGGCTTCTGGGCCTTGCGCTCGGCTTCATGGTGTCGCTTTCGGCGATGGCTGTCGAGAGCGCTGCGACCTCTGAGGCTCCCCCAGTTGCGGAAGCAGTGACGCCAAAAGAGACTATGTTTCAAGCGGGCAGAGCTTACATTGTTCGGGTATCCGATCGGCTTGCCGACACGGTTACTGGAAAATCCGAAGAGCTAATTAATCGCGCTATGGAAGTCATTGGTGTTCGTTACCGCTGGGATTCTGAGTTACCTCAGTCTGGACTCGATGGAAGTAGCTTTGTAGGTTATGTATTCAAAGATAAATTAGGCTTCTTATTACCTCGCAAGTCTACGCAGATGAGTCGGGTTGGCAAGCCAATTAGCCGTGAAGAATTGCAACCTGGTGATCTCGTATTTTTTAATACGATGCGTTTAACTTTTTCTCATGTGGGTATTTATGTAGGTGACAATAAATTTATTCACTCACCTTCTAAGGGAACCAGTGTTCGAGTAGATGACCTTGGAAGCTTGTACTGGGATAAACGCTTTGATGGCGCGCGTCGTTTAGACGGTAGCGATAACTTGGATGATGCTGAGCGTCAAGAGTTATTAAATGAAGTGAAAAATCTCAAGCGTAAGTCTCGTAGCCTTTAATCAAAAGGTATGCAGGGCGACACTTGCTAGCCCTTTATTTTTTCTTTAATCAAACCCATTTGTTCCTGAGCTGCGATTTCGCCAGCTAGGATCGCAGCATTTCGGGATTTGAAATCTCCGCCACTCATTTGTTTGAGCTGTGGAGTAATCACAATATCAGCACTTTTGAGTTCGTATTGATTAATGCTTTGTTGCATGATAGAAATGGTTTGCTGCAAAACGCCTAAGGTACCGCTGGCATCTTGATGAACAGGTTCTGATGAGATATTGACGGCAATAACTAATGTGGCACCCATCTGTCTTGCATAACTCACAGGTACAGGCGCCACTAAACCACCATCCACATATTCTTTACCGGTGATGACTGTTGGTTGGAATACACCAGGTACACTGCAAGAAGCTCTGACTGCTTGACCTGTATTACCAGTGCGGAACAAAACCCCTTTGCCGGATTGCAACTCGGTGGCCACAATGCCCAGCGGAATGCGCATTTGCTCAATCGTTCTATTTTGTACTTCTCGATTAATCATATTTTGGAGGGCGTCGCCCTTAATGAGTCCTCCAAAACGTCCTGCAAAAGGTAGACCCCAATCTGCAATGGTTGCTTCATCCAGATTTAAGGCAAGGCGGTTTAGTTCATTGCCTGTTGCACCTGATGCCAATAGGGTGGCAATCACGCTGCCCGCGCTACTGCCAACCACTAGGTCGGGCTTGATGCCCTGGGCTTCTAATGCCTTGATGACGCCTACGTGTGCAAAGCCTCGTGCTGCTCCAGCACCAAGCGCCAGACCAACAACGGGTTTTTTGCCGCCCAAAAGACTACATGAGCTCAGTGAGCCAGCACTTATAAGAGAGCCCAGAGAGATGCCCAAGCCCATAAATTGACGGCGTGCTGCAGAAATCGGGGGTTTTGCTGAATTATTTTGCATGTGGCTATTGTATAAAGCCTACCTTATAATGCCGATACGGTGAACGAAATAGACTTCGTTGCAGCGCAGGCATTTTTCCTAAGAAGAATGGATGAAATGGATGGCCTGTAGTCGCTAGAAACACCACAACCCATTACTAAATACATTTTTAAGTCTATTCAGGTTAGTTCCTGATAGCCCAATTTTTATGGATGATCACAACAAGCGCGTTATTGAAACAGCTCTCCTATGCGCACAGGAGCCACTGACAGTTGCTGATTTATCTCGTCTGTTTGTTGAAGACATTACTACCGCAGATATTGACGAGGCCCTAGTGGAGTTGCAGCGCGCTTGGGATGACAAGGGAATGGAGCTCGTGCATATTGCGACTGGCTGGCGTTTCCAAAGCCGTTTATCCATGCGTGAGTATTTAGATCGTCTCACACCAGAAAAGCCGCCAAAGTATTCTCGCGCAGTGATGGAGACCTTGGCTATTATTGCGTATCGTCAGCCTGTGACGCGTGGAGAAATCGAAGAGATTCGCGGTGTTGCAGTCAGCAGTAATGTAATGAAGCAATTAGAAGATCGCGGTTGGGTAGAAGTAATTGGGCACAAAGATACCATTGGTCGCCCAGGTTTGTACGCTACCACTAAGCAATTCCTAGATGATTTAAGTCTGACCAATTTACAAAGTTTGCCAATACTCGAGGATGCAGCACCTATGGCAGCTGCTGAACAGTTAGGTCAAGCAGTTATTGAGTTTGATCCTACTGCAACAGTGGAAACAGTAGTGATTGAAGAATCCACCGAGATCGCTATTGAAGAAGTGCCCGCAGTATCGGAGCAGTCTGATCAAGAGCAATCTGAAGATGTTGTATCAGAGTCTGGTGAACCATCGGACGAAGCAAAATAATTAATGACAAGTTCTAACGAAAACGATTTAAGTGCATCTGCGCCAGCGGTTGCATCAGTGCAGGGCGACTCAGGGCCCTCTCCAGCAGAGATATCCTCAGGTGAGGGTGGCGAGCGCAGCTCGCGAGATGAGCGCGGCCCTCGACATCCGCGTCGCGCTGGTGGCGGTAAGCACCCGTTTAACAAAAAACGTCCTTTTAATAAAGATAAGCAACGTCGTGATGGCGATTCTGCAAACGGTCATCGTGAAAGCAGTAACCCTGCATCCGCGAAGCTGGCTCCAAACCCTGAAGAAATTGAGGCTTTGTTTGCCTCAGTCGTCTCTGGAGAGTTTGATGCGGCTTTAGATGCGCCAGAGGTTTTGGAAGTCAAAAATCCAGAAGGTTTAAATGAGGCAGAAATCTCCCATCAAACTGGTGCGGAGCGACGTGCTCAACGTGCGCAACGAACACGAGAAGATGAAGATCCTGATGCACCAACAGAAGAAGAGGTCAGTAGTTTGCAATTTGCAAACATTGATGAATTACCTCTCAGTTTGCGTGATGAAGTGTGGTCTGATCTTGATGGATTAGATGACGATGCAGATGACGAAGACACCGTAAAGCTACATAAAGTTTTAGCTGACGCTGGCATGGGATCACGTCGCGATATGGAAGACTTGATTGTGCAAGGACGAGTTTCTGTTAATGGATTGCCTGCGCATATCGGCCAACGCATTGGTCCAACAGATCAAGTGCGCATCAACGGCAAACCAGTGCATCGCAAGATTCAGACAAAGCCACCCCGAGTCATTCTCTATCACAAGCCTACGGGAGAGATTGTTAGTCAGTCTGACCCGGAAGGTCGCCCAACTGTATTTGATCGATTGCCTAAGCCACGCCAAGGGCGTTGGATTGCGGTGGGTCGCCTAGACTTTAATACTGAAGGCTTATTGTTATTTACCACTTCAGGTGAGTTGGCAAATCGCTTAATGCACCCACGTTATGGTGTTGAGAGAGAGTATGCAGTCCGAATCTTGGGTGAATTAAGTCAAGATCATTCTGCGCAACTCAAAAGCGGCATTAAGTTAGATGATGGTCAAGCGCGCTTTTTGCGTCTAGCAATGGGTGGAGGCGATGGCGCCAATCGTTGGTATCACGTTGCATTAACGGAAGGTCGCAATCGAGAAGTGCGTCGCATGTTTGAGGCGGTAGGCCACACAGTATCTCGTTTAATTCGAACACGTTACGGCATGTTCTTGTTGCCACCTCGCTTAAGACGCGGCAAATGGGAAGAAGTTTCGCCAGAGGGCGTTGCAAGCTTGATGAAGTCTGCAGGATTAAAAGTGCCTCAGCCACAAGATAAAAATCGCAATCCAAATTCCAACGGACAAAATCGTCACGCAACTAGTGGTGATTTTCAGCCTGATCCGATGCAAACCTCAGTTTCATATTGGGGTTCTCGCGATGCCCTTACACTCGCTAGCGGTCATCATGGAATGACCCATCAAGGTAAGAATGGTAAGCAGAACGGAGGGGGTGGATCTGGTGATGGTCGAGGACCTTTCCGTGGGCGCACCCAGGGCGGGCGTCCTGGTCAGGGTGGCCAAGGGGGTAATGGACAGGGTAGAAATAAGGCGAAAAAGGTGCACCATGGCCAATCCGCCTTTGTGAGCGGCAACCCTCAAAATCCTGGAAATGGCCCAAAGAGAAGTGGTCCAAAAGGCAGAAAACCCTTTAATAAGGGCCCCAGGAAGCCTCGAAATCCTGGCGAAAGCTTCTGATTTCTAACAGTTTTCTCTAAAAATCAGCTATAATTTTGGTCTTGCAGCACTGAACTGTTGCAAGTGTTGTTACCGACTGATGTTGCGATCAACGTAAGTCGGCCTGTTCTGAATTTCGAGAATATGGGCTTTAAAGCCCATTTTTTTTTGCCGTTTTGGTTTGAAGGGAAGTTGTGAGGGATCAGAAGGTTATCGCTGCAGAGTTAGAAAACTTGGGCTACACGCTAGTGGATATCGAGCGTGAAGCCGGTGGTTTGCTGCGCGTCACCATTGAAAATCCGGATTACGAGCGTTTGATCACCGTTGCCGATTGTGAAAAGGTAAGCCATCAATTGAGCTACACCTTACCTGTGGAAAACATTCCCTATGAGCGCTTGGAGATCTCATCTCCAGGGCTTGATCGACCCGTCAAAACGGCAGTAGATTTTGAGCGCTTCGCAGGAATGGAAGTGGATTTGAAATTGCGTGTTGCTGTTGGTAACCGTAAAAATTTTCGTGGTGTGTTGCAAGGTTTGCTGAGTGGTGATGTGAATTCACCTGATGCGAAATTTGGTTTGGTGTTCGAGGCAGCTGATGGTCAGCCGTCTCAATTGGAGTTTTCATTAGCCGAGGTCGATAAGACTCGGTTGGTCCCTGTTATTGATTTCAAAGGAAGAAAGTCATGAG
>JACCDO011605058.1_pt1 | contig 42242 bp, 28 predicted proteins | sample 7446101 | NCBI WGS metagenome assembly JACCDO01 (sample SAMN15323440, study PRJNA562643) | freshwater metagenome | isolation source: river surface water | place: USA:Blue River Watershed | collected 2017-08-16 | reverse complement strand
CTCCTTCTCCTTCTCGACATCGCTTGCAGTCTCGTCCAGGTCAGATTGGAAGTAGACCTCGCGCTGATGCCACTTGACTGCATCGCGGTCCTTCTTGCCACTCCGCTTGTTGTCATTGCGTTTGTCGCGTGCCTCCTCGTCAAAATCGTAGCTCTCCCAATACTCCGGGGTCATTTCCCAATACTCTACCTCGGAAATCTTACACTTGGTGTTATTGTCATTGATACCAACTGAAGCCATGACAATAGGCCTTTTTATTAAGATACACTCAATAAGTTAATTTATCAATTTTTTTTACTTTATTATAATCATGATTATAAAGAATTATTATTATAATAAATAATGAACACTAATTTGACTACATTAAAAAAAATATTTCCAGAACCATCTAATGGTAATTATAATGGATTAAAAGTAGATGAAGAAGGATTATATTCAATTACTCATCCAAAAGATGCTGATATTATATCAAAAACAATTATTGAAATATTAAATAAAGACCAACTACATATAATTGATTTGACTGCCGGTTGCGGTGGCAATATGATTTCATTTATAAAATATTTTAAGTTTGTTACTGGAATAGAAATAGATAAAGAACGTTTTAAAATATTGAAAGAAAATTTAGACAAATATTCAAAGAATAATTATGAATTATTATGCGGTGATGCAACCAAATATACATTTAATAATAATTATGATATATATTTTATTGACCCACCATGGGGAGGTCCTGATTATAAAAACAATCCAAATATTCAATTATATTTATCTAATATTAAAATAGAAGATTTTATATTAACTTTACCTAAAAATAAATTAATAGTATTAAAATTACCATTTAATTATAATATTGAAAATTTTAAAACAAACATAATAAAAAAAATATTAATTAATAATATTTTAATTTTATTTATTATACATTAATATTTTGTATAATTGACAAGTTGAAATATTAACCATACATGGTATCATAAAAATAATGTTTATAAGAATTAATAAACATTATTTTTATTAATGAATAGTTTTGAATAATTTATAACATAGGATTTACTTGATCTTGAATTGGTGTTAATCTAATTGATGAAACTGTAGAAGCTTCAATTTGAGTTATAATATCTCTCATTTCAGTTTTTAATCCATCTGGTAAAGTTTGGAGTGGTTTTTCATCTACTAAATTACTATTATCTATAATTAATATACCTGCTATACTATCCACAAATAAATCAGCATATAATTTTGATATTTTTTTTCTATTAGTTGGATCTCCTAATTGAGCTAATAAATTAGTTTTACGTGCTGAATAACTGTCAGATTCATTGTAACATAAATCAGATATAATGCATCTATTAGAAGTATTATCATATCTAACAGCATTAGAAAATGGCACATCTTTATTAAAGTTTGTTTTAATATATAATCTTAGTATGTCACTTGTTAAATAATCATTATTTATAAATAATGATACATCTGTAACATTATAGCTTCTAGGTCCATAAGTATAAGAACCAGGAACTGTATTTAAATGATTTTTTAAAAAATTTATCATAAAGAAATTTCTATATATTCTTTCAAATATAGCCAAATCAATATCATAATAGTAAAAAATAGCAATTTCGTAAATTCCCATTAAATAATCCAAATCAATTCCACTTATGTCAAAAAAAGTAGAAGGATCTCCACCAAATAACATAATATTTTGATAATTAATGTTTAATATATTATCTAATATATTTTCAAATGTATTTCTATATGTTGCTCCATTATAAGTACTATTTAATGATGACATATATCTAAAAAGTTTCCTTGAAATATTAGTTGCTGATGTAACTGAACTATATGCAAATGCACCAGGAAAGTATATATCCAACATAGTTTGAACATTAGTACCATAAATAGCAGTAATAAATTTATTACTATTAGGAATACTAGAACCAGCTTGAAAATATTCTCTATTTTTATTTTTAAAAGTGCTAAAATATTCTGCATTTATAGAGGATGAAGTAGCATTATCTGTGGGTATTGGATTAAGACCTAATTCCCCTACATAATCAGGAATACTATCCTTTATAGCTTGAGCATCTATTATAGATTTTGATGTTGTTGTGCTTGATTGAGTAGTTGTTTCTAATTGACCAAGTGCAATTGAAGTTGTTGTATCTAATTTATCAAGTGCAATTGAGGTAGTTGTTTCTAATTGACTAAGTGCAATTGATGTAGTTGTTAGTGATTTATTTTCAGCTAGCATTAATGTAGTAGTGGTTGTTCCAACTGGAGATGTAGATGGGTATGTTGTTGTTTCTTGAGCGGTTGTTATTTCTTGAGCTGTTGTTGTTTCTTGAGCCGTTGTTGTTTCTTGAGCCGTTGTTGTTTCTTCAGCTGTTATTTTATTCGAATTAGCGAATGTTGTTGTTGCAGGTGATAATGATGTGGTTGTCATTCCAACTATAGTCGTGGTTGCTGGTTCTGTAGTAGTAATGTTCGAAGAACTTGGAAATGTCGTAGTTATGTTCGAAGAACTGGGGAATGTCGTTGTTCCTTTAGCTGTTGTTGTTTCTTGAGCTGTTGTTGTTTCTTGAGTTGTTGTTGTTTCTTGAGCTGTTATTTTATTCGAATTAGCGAATGTTGTTGTTGCAGGTGATAATGATGTGGTTGTCATTCCAACTATAGTCGTGGTTGCTGATTCTGTAGTAGTAATGTTCGAAGAACTGGGGAATGTTGTTGTTTCTTGAGCTGTTGTAGTAATGTTCGAAGAACTTGGGAATGTCGTTGTTGCTGGGAATGTCGTTGTTGCTGGGAATGTCGTTGTTGCTGGGAATGTCGTTGTTGCTGGGAATGTCGTTGTTGCTGGGAATGTCGTTGTTGCTGGGAATGTCGTTGTAGCAGGAACTGTTGATGTTGCTGGAACTGTTGATGTTGCTGGAACTGTAGTTGTTGCTGGGAATGTCGTTGTTGCTGGAACTGTTGATGTTTCTGGAGATGTGATTAATGTTGGAATTAGTGGTAAAGTATTACAATTACTATTAAGTTTATATAATTTTACTGATACTATAAATATTTGATGCGAGGCGTCCAATGCATTATTTTTAATATTAATAATTAATGGGTCTGAATCTTTTGATGTACCAATAGAAAATCTATAATAAACTTTACCTTGAATATTAATATTTAAACCAGATGCAAAACTAAATAACGAAGATGTTGTAGTTTGACTTGGTAATATTACATTTTCAGCAGGAACAACATAAGCCATTATAGGAGGATTGTATTCTACAAAAGTATTAAAATAAGTAAAACCTATACTATAATTAAAATTACTTGGAGGTGTTGTATTTAGTCTATTTAATACAAGCGCTTCTAATAAATATGTTCCTTCTGTCATATTACCACATTGTTGATAAATTGAACTATTACCATATAAAGAAACTATTGTAGTTCCTCTTGGTATTAAATTTGTATAGTTTGTATATATTGTACCATTAATTGAAGATGTAATTGCACTATTAGTATAAATATTATATATATCAAATATACCAGCACTACCATGAGGAGATGCTGTCCAATTTGAAACTATTTGAATATAAGAATTCTTTATAATTGATGGTGATGAAAAGTCAGAATTTAATAATAAATTATTACAGAAATTAGCTAATTGAGTTGTTGTTCCTTGAGCTGTTGTTGTAGCAGGAACTGTTGATGTTGCTGGAACTGTTGATGTTGCTGGAACTGTTGATGTTGCTGGAACTGTAGTTGTTGCTGGGAATGTCGTTGTTGCTGGAACTGTTGATGTTTCTGGAACTGTTGTTGTTGCTGGAACTGTTGTTGTTGCTGGAACTGTTGTAGTTAAAGCAGTTGTAGTTGCTGGAACTGTTGTAGTTAAAGCAGTTGTAGTTGCTGGAACTGTGGTTGTTTCTTGAGCTGTTGTTGTTGCTGGAACTGTTGTTGTTGCTGGAACTGTAGTTGTTGCTGGAACTGTGGTTGTTTCTTGAGCTGTTGTTGTTGCTGGAACTGTTGTAGTTAAAGCAGTTGTAGTTGCTGGAACTGTGGTTGTTTCTTGAGCTGTTGTTGTTGCTGGAACTGTTGTAGCTAAAGCAGTTGTAGCTAAAGCAGTTGTAGCTAAAGCAGTTGTAGTCATATTCTTTGAACCATTAGAAGTTGTTTTAGCAGGAGTAGTTGTTGGTGGATGTATTAAATTAATAATTTTGTTATCTAATTGTTTTTTATACTTAATTAATAATTCATCCGTATTTTTTTTATTATTTACATAAAAAAAATATATCGCAAAACAGATTAATATAAAAAGTAATATCATATATATATTATACTATAAAAAAAATTTAAATTTATTTTATATAAAATAACATATACGCATTTTTATTAATAATAGTATCTGCATTTATTTCAAATATTTTTTTTGAATCATCAAAAGTATACCATTTATTATCAAATCTATTAATTACATTAGATGTATAATGACCAAAATTAATAGAATTAAAAGGTCCTATACTATGATGACAATTAACACCAAATAAATTATAATTACAATCATGATTATAATTAGTATATTTAGTTAAATCTAAATTATTAATTGGATATTCAATCATTCTATTTATTTTTTGATTAATAATACCATAATTATTAACACGAAAACGTTTTAATTGAATTATAAGTATTTTAGGTAGTTTCCATAATTTAGTTTGTTTTGTTGATTTATTTAAACGTCCACATAGGTCACATTTAATCATATTATTAACATCAATTTGTTCTTCTTTAATAAATTCATCTAAACAATCATAAATATTTGTTGCATTATCAGGAATACTTAATTGTAATACTTGAAAGAAATCAAAATTATGAGATTTATTCCCACAATAACTACATGTAATTACTACATGTGATAACCCACCAAATAAATTTTTAATAATAGAGAATTCATTTTTAATATAATTTTGCCAACAATTATTAGCTATTAGATTAATTAAATTATTTTCCAAATTATTTTGCAAATTATTTTCCAAATTATTTTGCAAATTATTATTATTTTCAGATGTATTTTCAATTGCTGATGATAGTGGAGATATAATTCTCCCAGGAATAAAAATAATTTTCTCAGCAATCTCTTCTTCAATACTATTTAGAAGAAATGTTAAAAATTCTTGAGAATCTTGATGTTGATGTTGTCCCCACATTTCATTTTTTTTTGTAATTGTTTTTCTGAATGTATCTGGATTAATATTATAATTATCATACGTATGACTAATATTTAATAAATTATAAAATTGAAATAATATACTATCGCTTAATGATAAATCGTCATTGAATTTTAATTTATTTTTAAATTGAGCTGTTAAAATATAATCTGCAAAAATAGGCGTTTGCTGTAAAATAGCCAAAATTGAATTCATATAACAAATAACACCTGTCGTATTATTATATTTGGAAATACCATATATTACATCATCCAAGTCTTTTTCCATTGATATGAATATATTATTAGTTTTAATATATTTATATCAATTTTTATTTGTTATCAATCTATTCTTATAAAGCGTTGAGTATCCTTTGCTGATAAAATATTATATACTTCTGTGAAACTAGTATTTAATTCATCAGGAATAGTTGTATTATTTAATCTAAACAAGTATTTAACAAATAATAAATTATTTAATTTATTTATATCTTCAATATTAGCTAGCATAAAATTTAGTGTTTCATTTGGTATTATTTCATTAATATTTACTGAACGTTTACATAATTTTGTTGTTGTTAAACAATCTGGTACTTTATCTATACTTCCATTAACAATTTTTGCTTCTTTTATTGATGTTCCTTTATTACTTATAGTTCTATAATATACACCAAGAATATCATTAGTCATAAAATCAGGATCTAATTCTATATTAACATTAACAACAGTATTTCTGGCAAGTCCTTTAGATTGTTCTTTTTGTGATTTTAAATTAAAAAAATTAATCATTATAATAAAATATAAACGTAAATATTTGTTTGCTTCCTTATTCATTACAAATGAATTTGCACTATAATTATCTATTAAATTAGATATATTAAATTTTTTAATAAATTCAAGAGAATCTAAGTCTTTATTTTCTTCAAATATAGTCTGAGCTTTTTTATTCAATCCATATCCATTTAATAACTCATTAATTTTGTCTATATTAATATTTGGTAATGCATATGTTAAAAATAGCATCATATTTTTAGTTACATCATCAAGACTATTAAATACAATATCCTGTGAAAATGTATCTGATACTCCATTATTTGTTTTATTATTAAATAGTTTAGTTACGTTTTCTAATAATTTATCAATTTCACTTTTATCACTAGTATTGCTAGTATCGCTTTTTTTATTTAGATATAATATAAAATAAATAGCAAATCCTAGAAAACACATTACAAATATGTTAAAAAAAATTTTTATACTCATATATATAATATATTATATATTTTCTATACTATTTTAATTATATTATGAATATCGATTTAATGAAAATAGGAAATATAAAAAATAAAGCAGGATTAAAAAAATATAAATTAAATAAGCCGTTAATGAATGGTAATTATTTATTTCATTATTTAATTTTAACTGGTAATTTAAAAGGTTTACAATGTTATAATCATCCTATTCATAAATTTAATAATGATGGGCTAAATGGTTTAATGCTAGCAGCCAGAGAAAAGAAATATAAAATATTAGATTATTTATTAAAAAAATATAAAAATCATATAAATAAAAAAAATAAAAAAGGTTTGTCTTTTCTCCACCTACTATCTCCAAATGACAAAGATTATTTAGAATTAATTGAAAATAATGAAAATGTTGATTGGATTTCTTTATATCAGTCATATTCTACATCTCATATAAGTCCATTAGATTTTTTATTTCTACAAGGTAAATACAATATTATTAATAGTATTGTTAATAAATTTAATTTTAATTATAAATCTTATTTATATCAACCTTATCATTTTAATTTAATTTTAAATACATATATTAAAGATAATAAATTAGAAAAAATATTAGATGCTTTAGAACAAAAAGACCCAAATATATTAAAATATGTTGATGATATTGGCTATGATGTATCTTTTCCTATAGTTTTACAAGATAATTTTGATTTAGTTAAATATATAGTTAATAAGAGAGGAACAGAACTTGATAAATATAGTCCAATTAGTACTAGTCATATATTTGTATTGGCTTATAAACAAGCTACAAATACTGGTGATTATAAAATAGCTAAATATATATTAGACCATGTAATGAAAAATCATAATTATGATGAAACAGATATGCATGGTAATAATATAGTTCATTTAATTTTAAAAATAAGATTACAACACAAAGGTAATTATGAAATAGAAAAAGAAATATTAAGTAAATATAAAAATTGGGGTAGAATTAATATGGAAAAGAAAACACCATTTGATTATATTGTAAATTTAGATTATAATAAATATCATAAATTTGTAACAAATAGACCTAATCATATTAATATTAATAATAAAAAGTTTAAGAAATGGTTAAATTTTTCAGAAAAATTACCAATAGATAATATAAATGATAATAATGTTTCACTTATAAATTCACCATATGCTCATAGTAATATGTTTCAAGCTAGATTTACTGATATTGGTATTTTTTCAATTTATCTTAGTCAGAAATACAACAAACCAGGTTCTAGTTTATTAATGCCAATTTATAAAGGTACTGATGTTGTTCCTGATTGGAATGATGATATGTTATTACCAGATAATATGTTATATTATAATAATAATTTTCCATGGATAATTATTTGGAATGATGAACATAATTATTGGATACATCCACATTTAAATGATATAATAAATAAAGCTAAAAATAATAAAGCTTCTAAATATCAAGGAGCATTTTCATTTATTAGTATGAGATTACCAGATGGTGGTTTACATGCAGCACTAATGTTTTATGATTTTACCAGAAATAAAATTCAAAGATTTGATCCATATGGTGATACATCAGTATTAGATGGACAGATGGATGAAATATTTAAGGAGAAATTAGCAAAACCAACTGGTATGAGTTATTGTGGTCCTGATTGTTATTTTCCAGTATCTGGATTTCAAACATTATCAGATGAAAATAATTCAATGAACCAAAAGATGGGTGATTTTGGAGGATACTGTTTAGCATGGAGTATTTGGTATATAGAACATAAAATGATAAATCTTAAGGTAGAACCAAAAGATTTAATCAGAAAAACAATAAATAAATTTATGAAAATGAATGTTAAGCCAATGGAATATATTAGAAATTATGCAAATTTTATTAGTAAATTTCGTATTGAATATTTAAAAAAAATAGGTGTGCCAGAAAATATGGCATCTAATGAAAATTTAAATAATATGTATACTAGTATTATTAATAAATCGATTATTAATTATAATAATTTGAGTAGCAAATAAGTTCGCATTGCAAATATTAGATATCATCAATAAAATTATCATTAATAACTTCAACTTCACGCTCATTTTGTGCGTCATTAATTTCATTTTCAAAAGCAAATGCTGCTGCGACTGGATCAACATTTTCAACATTTTCTCTATTTTCTTCAGGATTAATTAATTTAACTAAATATCCTTCTTTTTCTAATACTTTTTTTTGATCTGGAGTGTATTTAAATATCACTTGATATTTACCTTCCGTGTTTTCAGTCATTGGTTCAATTAATACTAAATCACCAATTTTAATTTTACCATTTCGTTTAACTGTTCCACATAAAGAAGCGGTTTTAACTTCATTATTAATCGTATTAATCTTAAAATGACAGTTCCCTAAAACTTCAGTAATATGACCATATTCTTGAGAAATATTATCTTCAGCATACTCAATAGGGAGCTTTTTAGGCGCCGTCCGGCGGGTATTATTGTTTCCTTTTTTATGTTTTGGCATTATAATATATGATATTTGTTCTTTAAATTTATTATATTTCAATTTTTATGGGATTAAATATTCTTTTTAAGAATATTTAATAACATAACAATAGTAATTGCTTCGACGTCTCATTAAAAATATTGCTATGCAATATTTTTAAGACGTCCGAAGATATTTCAATACCCAAATATATTCGCTTTGCGAATGTTTTTATAACTGTTAATTTGGTAGAATTTATTCGCAAAGTGAATGTTTTTATGAGATTAAATATCCTTTTCATTAATGGGTCTTTTAATACCCATATTTTTTTGATTAAAACCTTTGGTTCTATTACCTGCAAGTGGAGGATAATAGTAATACTATCTCTTCACTTGCAGATAATAAATAATCTCAATATAAATAATGTTTTATTATAATGTAGATTTTAAAGATATAAAAGATATAGTATTAATATTTATACTTTTATCAGTAATATATTTATTATTTTTTAAAAAAACATCTATACAAATAGTTGATAATAAAGAATTATCCACCATAATTCCTACAACAAATACAATAAGTCCAACAACAACTGCATCAAATAATGTTAAAATAAATGGTGATTTAGAAGTGTTTGGTAATGTTAAATTTGTAAATAAAAATATTAATAAAATAGAAGTATTACCAAGAGGAACTATTATAATATGGGATGCAGATATTACATTAGATAAAAAACCACCAAAAGGATGGGCTCATTGTAATGGTAAAAGATATAAATTAGATGAAAATGGAAATGCAGTTATAACTACAGATGATGATACTGATGGTTATACAACTAGAGATTTACAAACTAGATTTATATATGGAGCAGGAAAAGGTAATAATAATACACATAAACCTTATAATTTTGGTATGTATGATGGTTCAGATTTAGTTACACTGGATATAACACAAATACCGAAACACACTCACCAAATGAATGATATTTTTAATTATAATTTAAGTTACTTTTATAATAATTGGGAAAATATAGAGTCTGAAGTTGCTTATGTATCTTATAAAAATAAATTATTTGTTGATTATACTGGTGGAGATCCTAATAATAATAATGAAACTAAACCACATAATAACTTACCACCATTTTGTGCTTTACATTATATTGTTAAATTATAAATATTTAACAACGGTTAATTAGTTCATTTATAAAATTATAAAATTAAAATATATAATAATATATATATGGATAATTTTGATATATATATGTTTATATCAATAATAATGTTATTAATATTATTATTTACTTCTCACGATAGTTCATCATCTCAAATAAATAACTTAGGTAATACTTTAGAAAAAATAGATAATACTTTAGAAGATAAAATTAATTCTGGAATAAAAACTTTAACAAATGTTGATACTAAAATTTTAGCTGATTTACAAGATGCTACTAAAATTGGGAGTAGATTAAATACTTTAGATAGTATTATAAAAAAAGATAATGAAAATATTATATTAACTAAGCCAACATACGTATCAACTTTAAATATTTCTGCACCACCAACACAGCAAACAAGTACTAGTAGTACTGCCGAACAATTTGCTAATAATTATTCTTTAAATGTTGATGGACTTACTACAACTAATAATTTAACTGTTAATAATAATGCTAATATTACTGGACAAGTTAGAGCCGGCACTGCAAACATTACTGGAGAAGTTGAAGCCGGCACTGCGAACATTACAGGGCAAGTTATAGCTGGTTCTGCACAAATTAATGCTAATGCTCAAATATCTGGTGATTTAACTGTAAATGGAAATATTAATTTTTTTAGAGGAATTATTGTAATGTGGTATGGACCTGTTACAAGTATTCCTAGAGGATGGGCTCCATGTGATGGTGGAGTATATAGAATTAATCCAACAACTGGAATATATATGGTATCAACAGGACCATCTAGTACTCCAGAAACACTAACACCTGATTTAAGAGATAGATTTATATTAGGTGGTGATCCTACTAATCGTTCATTAAGTGTAATGGGTGGTAGCGCAACTTCTAATTTTACATTAACTCAAGATAATATACCATCTCATACTCATAGTATAAGTTGGTCTAATGTTGGATGCGCTGGAACATATTGTGGCTCATCTCCAACTGGTAATCGTGTTAAAACTAGTGTTGTTACATCTAATAATCCATCAGATGCAAGCTGGATCACTGCTACTAATACAGATCCTTTACAATATCCTCATACAACTGGGGGAACAGCAACAGCAACACCATCTGCAGTAAGTATTAATATAATGCCACCATATTACAGATTATTATATATTATTAAATTATAAATAGTTATTCTTTCATTTAATACCCATAAAAAATTATGCTGAACATGATTCGCAAGATAATGTATCCATCTTATTAGCTTCATTTTGATTATCTATTTTTTTTTGTAATGTAGGATCAATTGTGACTTTATTTGCTCCTTCAGCTGGTTTAGTTCTTAAATAATACATTCCAGTTTTTAATCCATTCTTCCATGCCCACATATGACAATTTAATAATTTATTATAATCAGGAACTGCCATAAATATATTCATACTTTGAGTTTGATCTACAAATGGAGCACGAGCACGTGCATGTTTAAGAACCCATATTTGTTTAATCTCCCAGATTGTTTTATATAATTCCTTAAAACTAGTAGGAATATCTAAATTATTAACATTACCATCGCTAGCTATAATTATTTGTTTAGTATTTTCATTCCATTCTCCAATTGATAATAAATCTGCAACTAGATGTTTATTAACAATTGAAAAATCCCCAGCTAATGTTCTACGAGTATAAATATTGCTGGTAAACCATTCAAAACATTCATTATTACCCATAATTTGAGATGTAGATGCAGTTGGCATTAAGGCTATTAATAAAGAATTTCTAACTCCATATTCATTAATACCATCTCTAACATTACCCCAATTACATACACTTCCTTCTTCTTTCCATAAATCAAATTGTAATAAACCTTTACTTATTGGAGAACCACCATTATCATTATAGCTACTATAAGCACCAAAATGAGATGTTAATTTCATTTCACATTTGTTAATTTTATGTAAATGATATATGTCATTCATCTCTTCATCTTCCAGTTTAAAGTTTTTATCATAATATTCAGGAATATTAATTTGATTTTTTTGATAATTATCTATAAATTCTTTCATATCATCATGTCTAGCATGAGCCATATTCATACTAGCTGTCAAACTAGCATGATAAATAGTTTCCATTGCATTTTTATTAAATCTAATTGCCATTTCACTTTCAAATGGAATTTTCATTGCAATTAATGTATCTGCTAAACCTTGAATACCCAATCCTAATGGGCGATTTCTCATATTAGAACATCTTGTTTCAGGTGTTGGATAATAATTAATATCAACTACATGGTCTAAATTAATTGTAGCAATATATGCTGTTTCCCATAATTCTTGATAATCATAATCATCTGCACTATATTGCATCATATCATCAAATCCACCAACATATGTATCTCCATAAAATATCTGTGGATAAGTTATTTTTTGATAATGACAAGCATCTCCTTCACAATCTCCAGAATTATTAATACTAGAAGAGTTATTAGTTTCTTTCTTATTCATATGATTTATTAAATATGCTCTATTCTCTTCATTCAATTCTTTTTCTTCATATTCAAAACCCCTAAAATTTAAATAATTTTTACTCCATTTGCAGTATTTACAATTTGGCTTACTATAAATAACCCATTTTTTTTCTGATCTAAATGGCTTCAAAAACTTATTAAGACAAATTGATGCTAAATTACATACACCATGTTCTTCATCATTACTTACAATATTTATTTCAATACATAAATTACTTGACTTGATTATTCCAATATTTTTTTGATTTGATTTTTCATTAACATGATCTTTATATCCAATGTATGGTGTTCCAGTTTCTAGCTGACTATCCATAATTTTTTCCATTAATTTACGAGCCTTAATAATCTTTCTATATTTACCTTCACTAACATATTTCCAATATAATTCACTATAAGCTTGGCCATAGGTATCATTAAGATTAGGACATTCATCAGGACACATAAGATACCAATCACCATCTTTTTCAACTTGTTCCATAAAAAGATCACTTACCCATAATGCTAAAAATAAATCTCTAGCACGTTCAGTCTCAGCACCTGTGTTTTTTCTTAATTCAAGAAAGTCTTCAATATCCGCATGATGAGGTTCTAAATAGATAGCAAAACTACCTTTACGTTTTCCTGCTTGATTAATATAGCGAGCAATATTATTATAGACTTGTAACATTGGAATAATACCAGATGATGTTCCATTAGTGGAACGAATAATTGAACCTTTTGCTCTAATATTACTAATATGTAAACCAATACCACCAGCCCATTTTGAAATTTGAGAAACACGGTCCCATGTTTTTGTAATACCATCTAAACTATCATTTGTATTTAATAAGAAACAAGAACTTAATTGTGGTCTTTTAGTTCCAGCATTAAATAAAGTAGGTGATGCATGCGTATAAGCCTTAGTTGATAATAAATCATAGGTAATTTTAACCTTATCTAAATTACCCATATTTAAATGAGATGCTACTCTCATAAATACATCCTGTGGTCTTTCATAATATGTCCCATCTTTATGATTTTTTAATAAATAACTTCTTTCAAGAGTTTTATAACCAAAAAAATCAAAATAATAATCACGATTATAATCAATCATATTATTAATCTCTTCTTTATTATCAGTAATCCATTTTAACCAATCATTGTCCAATAAATCACAATCATTTTGTATTTTAACCATTTTATCAACAAAATTATTTATTGTTTTTTTATGAAGATTGCTAACTAAAATACGACCAGCTAAACGACCATAAATTGGATTAATTGTTACCATATTACTACAAATTTTTGCTGATTCTAAATCTAATTCTTCAGTAGTTATACCACTATAAATACTATTAATTACTTTCATTGCGATCATAGTTGGATCAATATATTCCTCCTCATTTTCATTAATTAATTTGCTAATACGTAAAGTTATTTTATCAAACATAACCTTTTCTTTTTCACCATTACGTTTAATAACATACATTTGAGAACTTTGGGAATGCATTATATTATTAAATATAAAAATTTAATATTTATATAATTTCATTTATTTAGATTTTTTAAGAGCATCTACTTTTTTTTTTAATAATAAATATTTTGTCTTATATTTGAGATATTTATTCTGCATATCTAATGCTTCATTATCAGGTCCATTTGCTTCTGTTACATTAGTATTTATTAATTCTGCTGGTGGTTCTAATATTGTAATACCATCATTTGAACGTTCAAATTGAATATTATTATTTACATTAGCATTTAATATTTGTCTAAATATATTTAAATTAACAAGTGTTTTAATTTCTTGAGTTTTTTGATTATATTCTACTGAATTAAATGGTTCTTCTTCTATTATCTTAAAACCCTGTAAAATTATTGATGCTATATTTACAGTATATTTAAAAGGTTCTGGTATTTCTTGTTGGATAATCTTATTTATCTCATACATAAGTATAAAACCATTATATGTTATTTGATATAATCTTTCAAGATTATCAAATATATTATCAAAATCAGTAAGACCAATTATATCATTATTTAATTCATTATGATTTGGTAAATATATATTACCAGGATTTAAAATACCATTTGTTTGCAATTCTTGTATAAATGCATCTAATGTTCTAGCTCTAGCATTGTTAAATATTGGGTCTCTAATTGTTCTTTTATATCTATTAAAATCATTAGGAAATATATTTGGATTATATATAGATAAAGCTTCATCAACTACAATATTGATAATAGTGTTTATATAAACATTATTAATTTGAATAGAATTCAATAATCTAAAAAGAACATTTATAAAATTATAAAAATTATTTACTACAAATGTATAATTTCCAATATTATATACACCATTATTTTGTCTTAAAATATTAAACATATTTTCAATAGTTTGTATATCATTAGTCAATTGAATATTTTGTTCTTGTAAATATGTTTTTATACCATTAAATTTGAATAATCTTTCACTACCTTCTGGTAATTCTTTTATAACCTTATCCCATTGATTAACATTATATGGAGAAATTGTCTCGATTTTAACTTGAGCATGTTGTTGATAAGCTTTTAATAAACTTGATAAATGTTTAAATAAATTAACTAAATCAGTATATACAGATATAATATTAATCATTTGCATATTAGTATTAAAGAATTGATAAATACTTGTTTTCATATTATATATATAAGGAACATTATTGAGCAACCATTGAATTGAATGCATTGTAGCTGGACGTGTGTGTTCTAAATCATCATTTGCAGTTTTAATAGTAAACCATGTATAATTAATATCCATTAATGCATGTAATGGATTATCATAATAAGATTCTAATAAAGGTTCATTTTTAAAAGAATTTAATAAATATGCACTTAAGTTATTTAATAATTGATTAGCATTTATAACGGCTATATTAGTCATGGCTCTTTTAATTTTATTAAAATTATTCATAACTTCAGTTTTATCTCTACTAAGTGAATATTGTCTAAGTGGAACATCGGCTAAACTTCTCATGAAATCTTTAAATTCTGTTGCTATTTTATCAATATTTGAAAAATTATTATTTTGAATAGTTAATAAATGTGTAAATAGTTCCTTGAATCTATTTAATTTAATTAAATTTCCTATATATGTTTTTGAATTTTCCATAACAATATAAAGTGTTGGATTACCAGGAATTAAATTATTAGGTGTTTGATTATCATACCAATTATAACAACTTGCCCAGGCACCATTTTCTAAGAAAATTATTAAACTATCTAAGAAATCATCATAAAATGCTTCAGTTCTAATAGCTACAGCAGGACGTGGTGGTTTTTTTCCTCTTGCACTATATGTAGGTGGATTATGACAAGCAGATTGTGTTAATGGTGAAAATAAATGTTGTGAATTATCTGGAATATTTTGTATTATTTGTTTAACACCATTTATTGCGTCTATTACAGCTGATTCGTGATCGAATAAATTTCTTCTCCATGTAATTCTATTAAATATTAAACCAGGGGCATTATAAGTTGTATTAGCATCATTAACTGCTTGACTTCCAATAACAGATGAATTAAATATAATATTATCATCTATTATATTTCTATACATATCTGAAATATTAGCTGGTGGTGGATGATAAGGATTAACATTTGATGCAGTATTAGGATAATAAAATCTATAATCTATTTCAAATGGTTTCTTATTATTAGGAGGAGGAGCAATTGGAAATGTTTCAAATGTTTGTGGATTAGTATGTATACAATTATGTATTTTTCTAGTTGTTTGTCCTAAAACAAACAAATCATTATCATGTCCTGTATTGGCAATATATGTTCCTTTATAATCTTGAAATTTAAATATGTTTAAATTATTATGATTACTTGAACATCTGAATTCTGCTGTTTTTACTTCTAATAATTTACCTGTAAATATATCTAATATATCACCTACTCCTTGTAATTCAAAAGAAATATATCTATCTGAAGATGCTTGAATATATAATTCAATATAAGTAGAACATAAATAATTTTGAATTTTTGAGTAACCATTTGGATGTGGATTTACAGTGTGTTTTTCTGTACTATAATAAGGTAAATTATAATTTGGACTATTTGGATTAGTATCTAATTGAAATATATCATACATTAAATGATATATTAAAGACATACCATAACCTATTTTAATTGATTTTAAATAACTAATATCATTTGGTAATAATTCATTCATACAATTAAATCTCATATAATCAAAAGCTAAGCGTATATAATCATGAAAATAATTAACTAGTAAATTATATTCGTGTTTTTTAACATTATTTATAATTAATGGATTAGCAGGTCCATCTAATGGAGATGATCCATTATATTGATATACATTGCCTTTAACATGAGGAGGCGCTATATATCTACTAATATTTCTTTTAATTTTATTTATTATAGTTGGATTTAATTTACTAATTATACTTACATTATGTGGTTCATTAATAATATTTTCAAATTGTTCATGAAATACTTTATATACAGTGTAAAATCCAGTTGTTCTTGTAAATGGCTGACCATGAGGAGGAACAAAAGTTGGCATTGGTTCAAGTGGATATATTTTAGGGGAAAGCGAGCCTGTATCATAAACATAAGCACATAAAACTTGTGAAACAAATTTATCAACTAATTGTTCTACATCATTTACACTACTTGCTGGATTAATTAATGGAGCTAAATTATATATACGTGTTGATTTTAATATATCATTTTGTATTCCTGGTGGAAACATTGTATTTGTAAGTACCAATTTCTCTGCATTGTGTGAAAAAGATAATGGAATAGGTGGTGCAACTACTGGAGCAGGAGTAGGCGCAGGTGGTGGTCCAAGTGGTTCTTGTTCAGGTTCAACTAGTGGTCCTGTTTGATAATCTTCACGTATTTTTCTTTTAGTTCCAATATTGCTTAAAAATGATGAATAATTTATTGGAGTTTTTCTTGATGTGCTTATTCGCGCACCTCCAGTAATATTTTCGACTGGTATATTAGCCATATATAGAATGGTTAGATAAAAATTATATGTATATTTATAATGAATAAATTATTAAACAATGAAAAGTTTATTTTATTTTTAAATCCACGTTATTTCAAAAAAAGCATTTTTAAATCTTTCTATGATAAATTAAAAGAAAATTTAGAAAACAAAGGTATAACTATTTTTAATATAAAAACAATAGTTAAAGAAATTAAAAAAATATATGAGGAGAATAATCTCTCAAATAATAAAAAATTATTATTTGACGATTATCCATTTCCAAGCACTAATACGTTGTATATTCATTTATTCAATGGATTATATTATAATGATACTATTTATATTAAAAAAAAAGTTCATTATGAAAGAGAAATGCTATTTTTATTAGCAGCAGCACTTGGAGTTAAAAATATAGAATATAAAACTGAAGTAATTGAAACAACTATATCTAGAATGGATACAAAATTAAATATAAAAAAAATAAAGAATGGAATTAGTTATAATAAAACTCTTGAAAAAAATATAGGTTTATCAGGACGCGAAGAATATAGTAATAATGGTTCACCAATATTAATAAATTCAAATAATATGAAAATGGTTGAAACAAAAATTAAAGAACAATTAGGAGAAATGAGCTCAAATATATTTAATATAGATTTTTATAAAAACAATCCAAAATTAGAAAGTTTTGTTTATAAAAGAGTTCATTATAAAATGGACAAATTAGAATATAATATTGAATCTGAAGATATAAGTGATATTAGTTTCTCTGTTAAATCTACTTTTATGGATTATGGATTAAATATAACATTTGATAAAAGTGTTAGCTATACTGAAAAAATAAGTTTTATTTTAAATTTCTATACTCATGATGACCTAAAGAAAGAGAATATTTATAGTAAAAAAGAAGATAATGATGAGTTTGTTACATTAAAACAATATTATGATAGTAGTTCAGAAAGCGAAAAACCAAAAATAATATCCGATATAATTGATTATATTATACTAGTTTCAGAAAAATGTTATTATTATAAAAATAATAATAAAGTATCTTATGCTTCAAAGTTTTATTATTATTTAAACAATTATCACGAAGATTTGGAAAAAATATGTATTAATTTTCATTCAACAAATCAAATAAAAAATTGGATACAAAAGACATTAACTGATATGTATAATGATGCTGATTTATCATATGGAGAATTAGAATTATCTCAAGCACCTCCATCTCCGAATATTAAATCTAAATATGAAAGTATTAAAAGAAGAATAAGTAATATAGAACAATCATGTATTTTAGCATCTGAAGTATAATTATTTATTTAACTCTATCACTTTTGTAAATTGCGGACATGTTTTTTTTAATTTTTCCATATCTTTTTTATTTAAATTTGCATATGCTTTATGGACACCAAAAGAATTTGGATTATATATCTGTTCTACTGAAAATTCTTTTGCTTCATTTAATGTTGGTGTATATACTTGTGCTTTATCACAACCTAAACTAAAAAATACATCTTCATTAGTTGTATTCATATTTGATAATAAATCAATATTTTTAACAGTACTTTGGCATTTATTAATTACATCTATCATTTTGCTTTTTCTTCTTAAAGATAATCCTCCATTACCAACTTCAATAAAGTTACCATAGTTCCATGGTGCTCCAACATAATCATATTTCATGAATTTATATATATAGTCTTTAAATTCATTACATATAATTGTATCTGTTTGAAAGACTAAAAACATCTCTGTTAAGATTAAATTATGGAATTCAATAGATTTTAGCAAGTTATTATAATCATCTATTGTAAGATTATCTACTGGTAACCTATGAGTAAATATTCTTGGTTTATATATTATTAAATCATTATTAATTATATCATTTACATAATCTTCATTTAAATTACCATGTATTATTAACACACACCAGTCATCATTTAAATTTTCTAAAAAATTATTTAATACATATTTTAATGCTTTATGTTTTCTAGGTTCTACAATAACTGCAGTATATTTATAATTTGTATTTGTAAATTTATTTATTTTATTGTCATGTAAACATAAAAATAGTATTAAAATTATAATAATAATTATAATAAATATTATCATTATTATTATAATAGAAAATAATCACTTAATAGAAAATATGTGTTATAACATCTCTGGATTCTCAGTTACCCATATGTGTTATGTGCAATATGGGTAGATTTTGTTTCCACAGTGATTAATTATTATATTTAGCATATTCAATATGATAAATACGTTTTCTTAAATTAGTTGATGAAAAGCAGTGTTCTGATCTTGGATGGAACATAACTTTTATAGGTAGATCACTACCAGTAAAATTTTTACCAATATAATCATCACCTAAAAATCTAATATTTGGATGTAAATCTTTTAATGATTGATATAGAGATTTTTCAGTATCATATATAAAATAAAAATCAATATATCTGTTACTCTTAAGTTGAATTTCTCTTTCTTCCAAAGTTTGAATTGGTTTATTTTTCTCAGGTCTATCTATTGTTGGGTCAGTTTGTAAACCGACAATCAATATATCACAATTTTTTTTAGCATCTTCTAAAAAAATATGATGTCCAGCATGTAATAAATCCCAACACGAAAAAGTAGCACCTATTTTTTTGTTTTTAAATACTTCTCTAAAATGAGTTAAATGATTAATGTCTATTAATTCAGCCATATATAATATATATATTATATTTTTTTATATTAAAACTAATAATTATATTCAAAATGATATTATGTGAACAATAGTTAAAAAAATTGAATAATAATTTTCTTATAAATCATAATATTTCTTATATGTCCGATGTTTATATTGACATGAATAATAATATGAAATCTAATAATCTTAATTATGAATTATCACAATTTATGATTGAATATCAAAATAAACGCATGAAAATGTGGAACCCATACGCTGATATTAAAAATTACAATGAAGATATAAAAAAAACAAATTCTAAATTTGAGATTTTACTAATGGCAATTGAGTATGTTGAAAATCAATAAATTCTTTTAGCATATATTTTGTTTAATAAAAATTGATTTAAATATTTTATGTTTATATATAATATTAATAATGTCACAAAAATTAAAATTAGCTGAATTTTGCGCTGGTACTGGTGCATTTTCATATGCATTTCATAAAACTGACAAAGTAAATACTGTTTATGCAAATGATTTTGAAAAAAATTCAAAAAAAATATTTGATCAAAATTTTTCAATTAAATTAGATTGTAAGGATATACATGATTTAAAGATAGAAGAAATTCCTTCTATGGATATAATTACATCAGGCTTTCCTTGTTTTGTAGCAGGAACTAAAGTATTAACAAATAATGGTTATAAAAATATAGAAGAAGTAGATTTATCGGATAAATTATTAACTCATACTGGAAAATTTCAAAATATATTAAATTTACAAAAAAAAGAATATAATGGAGAATTATATAAATTAGATATTAAATATCATCCAACTGATATTATATGTACTGAGGAACATCCTTTTTATGTTCGCAGTAATAATCAAGGATTATATAGTGAACCATATTGGAAGAAAGCAAGTGAATTAACAATGAATGATTATATAGGAATGGTAATCACATCAGATAATATTGATAATAATATATATCTTAAAAATACATCAGTTAATGATATTAATGATATTAATGAAATAAATAATTTATCATATAATATGGCTCTTGAATTACAAAGATTATTATTGAAATTAGGATATATATTTTCTATTATTAAAAATAATAATAATTATCAAATTATTAAAATAAAAGATAGTATGTCATTTATAGAAAATAATTATGTTTGGTATGAAATATCTAATATAGATAAATATAATACAATTAATACACCAGTTTATAATTTTGAAGTTGAGAATGATAATTCATATTGTGTTGAAAATACAATAGTCCATAATTGCCAACCATTCAGTATTGCAGGACAACAAGAAGGATTTCAAGATGAACGTTCAAATGTATTTTGGCAATTAATTAAAATTATAGAACATCATAAACCTCGTTTTATTATATTTGAAAATGTTAAAAACTTAAAATCACATGATAATGGTAGAACATTTAAAACTATAACAGATGAAATTACTAGAATAAATTATCATTATAAATATGAAATATTAAATACATGTAAATATACAAATATACCACAAAATAGAGAAAGAATATATATTGTATGTTTTAAAGAAAAAGCAGATTTTGATAAATTTAATTTTGATTTGAAAAAACCAACTGAAATAAAAACATTGGCAAGTTTAATGCAAAATGAAGTTGATGATAAATATTATTATACTGATAGATTAAAAATTTGGGACGAAATTAGTACTAGTATTACAAATAATATTAGTACTGGTTCTATTTATCAATATAGAAGATATTATGTTAGAGAAAATAAAAATAAAATATGTCCTACTTTAACTGCAAATATGGGTTCAGGAGGACATAATGTTCCATTGATTAAAGATAATAAAGGAATTAGAAAACTCACTCCTCGTGAATGTTTTAATTTGCAAGGCTTTCCAGTATCTTATAAAATAGATAATATAAGTGATGCTGGATTATATAAATTAGCAGGAAATGCAGTTAGTATACCAATTGTAATGCTTGTTGCTAAAAAATTAATGGATATAGTTGATATAGATGAAAATAATAATATTGATGATTAAATAGTTAATGTTTTATTTTTATCCTTTTTTTTAATATTAGATTTAATATTATCAGAATTATTATCAGAATTATCATTTAATGTATCTTCCTTGACTGATAATTTACTAAAAACTTCTTCTAAATTACCATTATATACTTCTTTTATACCATCTTTTAATTGTTTATGTAAATCTTTAAAATTTATACGAGGTCTTTTTCCTTTAGAACAAGATTGTTTATATGTTTCTTTTGCATTTAATTTAATATTTGAAAATTCATCTGAATCATTCGATAATAAACATTTATAAATTTTAATTTTATTATTATTAAAATCAATCGCATCTAAAAAATACAATTCTTTCCATTTTTCATTTGGTCCAAATGAAGTTGGACCAGAACTAGAAAAACATTTTACTTCTATTTTATCTCCACCTGAAATTAAATCTCCTGATGTAGCATTATTGCAATTTCTATTTTCATTATTTATAATAAAATGTTTTATTATATTTTCAGAAATAATTTCTGGAAAATTTGGCATACGGACATTTATTTTATTTTTAGATTTAAATTCATTTAAACTTTTTACATAACCTAAATGAATTTTAATCAATTCATGTAGTTGTTCTGATGAGAGAGATTTATTAGATTTTGACATTATATAATTTTATATAATTAAAAAATTAAAACGTTCAATTTTTATTTTAATTTATTATTAAAAATCTTCATGCAATTCAAATACATTATTACGACCAGTATTTAATACTGCTGCTTTTTGATATTGTGTAGGTCTTGTTTCAAAGAAATTACTATGACCTGTCATACTAATACTTTCCATAAAATCAAATGGATTACTTGTATTCCATATTTTCTCATATCCTAAAGTTACTAATAATCTATCAGCAACATATTCTATATAGTTGCTCATAAGATTATCATTCATTCCTAATAATGATACAGGTAATGATTGACAAATAAATTCTTTTTCAACACTTACTGCATCACGAAACATTTCATGAACAGTGTCTTGAGATAATTGAGTAGTGCATTTTGTTTTTATAAGACAAGCAAAATTAGTATGCATTCCTTCATCACGACTAATTAATTCATTTGAATCACATAATCCTGGCATAACATTTTGTTTCTTTAACCAAAAGATAGCACAAAAACTACCTGAAAAAAATATACCTTCTACGCATGCGAATGCTATTACACGCTGAACATATGGCGCATCACTTTCAACCCATTTAAGAGCCCAATCTGATTTCTTCTTAATACAAGGATAATTCTCAATTGCATTTAATAATTTTTCTTTTTCTTCTTTATCACGAATAATATTATCAATCATTAGTGAATAGGTTTCCGAATGAATATTTTCTATCATAGTTTGAAATTGATAACATATTTGAGCTTCTAACACAGTGACTTCATTAATAAAACGTTTGCCTAAATTCATATTAACAATAGTATCACTTGCAGCAAAGAATGCTAATACCATTTTAATAAAATGTTGAGAATTAGATGATAATTTTTTAAAGTCATCATAATCCTTGCTAAAGTCAATCTCTTCAGCTGTCCAAAATGCAGCTTGCATTTTTTTATACATTTCCCATATATCTAATTCTTTAATTGGGAATACAGTTAGACGGCTGTGAGAAGGTTCCAACATATAATCAATTTTAATATCTTTAGAATTCATAATATAATATTAATATTATATTTTTAAATTTGAATTTTATTAACAAAAGGTATTTATTTTATAAAAATTGATATAATTATTATAAGATTTAATTAACTTTATATTAATGACTACAAAAAACAGTATTAATGTCGGTGGATTGATAAAGAATATGTTAGATTCAGGATTTGATACAAATGATTGTATTGGTGAATTAATTGATAATTCACTTGGTGCAAATGCTACAAATATTAAAATACATTTATTAGATACATTAAATGAATTAAAAAATGTAATTTTATTTGTTGATAATGGAATTGGAATGGATCAAACTGAATTAGAAAAATGTTATGTTCTTCATAATCGTCAAGATGCAAATGATGAGCGGGCAGGATACTTTGGTATTGGTAGTAAACATGCAAAAATTCATTTTACTCAGCATAAATATTTTTCAAAAACTATTTCAAAAAAAAATGAACCTCAATCTCAATTATTTGAAATAAAAGCTGATTGGAAAACAGCTGTAGAAAATAATCATTACAATCCAATTCCTCATGAAATTACTAAGTCTGGAGAAGAAATTTGGAATAAATATTGTATTAATAATAATGGAACAATTGATATAATTCCATGTGATGAAATTCTCTACAAAAATATTAAATTAAATATAAATGAAATAATTGAATTATTTGGTCAAAGATATTATTTGTATATAAATAACTGTTCTATATCATTTATTATTGATGATATAGAATATACTGTTAAATCATTAGATCCAATTCAATGGGATTTAGTTCCTGAAAATTTAAGAAAAGAAATTATAATTGATGTAAGAAAAGATAATAATTCTGATAAATTATATTGTTATTTTGATTCTCCTAGGAAAAAAAATAGTAAAGTATATTTAGATACTTATAATGGTAAATCAAAATTAGTTCAAAATGATAATAATGATTATTTAAATAATACTGTAATTAAAGGAACTATTATAGTTAAAAGTGTTTATATGAAAGAATGGAAAATTGATAAAACAAATGATGACGATGAGATTGAAGATGATGATGATACTGTTGAAACAAATAATACTGATAAAATAAAAAGAAAATATAATTTAAAAATGGGTGGGAGATATATTCAAAGAAATAAAAAATTAATAGACCATTTTAAAATTCCTTATCCTAATTCAGGTGATAATGCTAAAAGAGATTATATTGCTCTATCAAGACATTTAATTAAATTTAATAGTAATTTAGATAAGGAATTTCAAGTTCAAATTAATAAATCTCATATTAAAGAGAATGATATAAATAATCATATTTATGAAACTATTAAATATTTGAATAAAAAATTTTCAGAAAATATTTATGATACTGTACATAAAAAAGAATTAAAACAAGTACCTGTAAAGTCAGAACCAAAACCTGATATTGTAAAGCAGGAACCAAAACCTGATATTGTAAAGCAGGAACCAAAACCTGATATTGTAAAGCTGGAACCAAAACCTGATATTGTAAAGCCGGAACCAAAACCTGATATTGTAAAGCAAATACTTACAAATGAACCATTACCATTAAAAGTACTTGGTGGTAAACAATCTACAATTGAACCGCAATTAAGATTAAAATATGATAGTACTAAAATAACATTATATGAAAATAATAAAGAATTATTTATATTTAAAACATTAAATGCTAATAAATTAGGTCCAATGTTTTATGATCATTTAAAAAATTTAAAAAAAGATATATTTATTAAATTTTTTGATGATTATATTAAATTATATTCTAAATATAAAATTAATTAAAATAACCCATTTATTAATGAATAATAAATTCTCTATTATATATAATGGAACCACAATTGATTAGTAGAAAAGCAATAAAAAAAATTTTAAAAAAAAAATATTTTGCAAATGATAATTATTTTAATTATTTTTTCAATTCTTTAATTGATACTATTAAAAAAAATTGGCTACCTATTATAATCATATTATCAGCAATAATAATATTAATTCATTTATTTTTAGATAATAAATTTAAAAAAGAATTATTTAAAAAAGAACAAGAAGAATTGCAAAAATTAGAAGAAAAGACTAATGAGAAATTTGATTATAACGATGATTATAAAGTAAAGCCAAATTATGAAAGCGAATATTATAAGATGTTACCTAGAATAACAAATAGTCCAGATGTAATACCTTATCAATATTAACTAATGATGTGATAAATTACTTACAGTGCGGTAAATATCGCGATAAGTTTCCTTCTCAATTTCTGGCAATGAAGTGTAAGAAACATCAAGTGGTCCACCATTAGCCCACGGGCTCATGATAAGCCACTTTCGATGAATAATAGATGATGTTTCTTCAATATCTTTACAAGGATAAAAAATAATGCATGTTGCTACAAAAATTGCGATATTATAATTGAATTCAACAAATTCAGGATGAAGTATATTTCCATCAACATTAATGTCAATTTCCATCCCATCCTTTGTTTTCTTGATGCAAGGAATATTGCCATTTTGTTGAATGTATGTTTTACGCCACTTATTATGAAACTCAATTGCACACTTGGTTGCAATAAGATGTGTTTTATTATAACTACACATACGATGTTTAATTGACTCATCAATATTTCGAACAATATAAATCTCATTTTCTTCATTATTAGAAATAGAATTATATTGAAAATTATCGAGGTTCAAAGGAGGAAGTGTCAGAGATAGCGAAGGACGAGATAAACGTGTCCTATTATTATCATCCAGAGTAATAGAACTAATTTGCGTATTATAGTTGATATTATTATAAGGGGGTGGAAGAATCTTAGGTGTTACAACAGTATTGGACATGGTAGCCATAAATATTCAGATTTTACAGTTTAATAATGATATAAATATTCAATTTTTTTAAGTTGGTAAATTATTTAAAAACTATAATATAGATATATTTATATGGAAAACTGTATAAATATATATAATCAATTCTCAGAAACAGTAAATAATCTTACTGAAAATGATACAACTCCTTACAATAATAATATAGAACAACGCTTAAATAATTTTTATAAATCACTCAATAGTCAAGATGATTTATTTGTTATTTTTAGTTTAGGTAAAATAAAAGTATTTTCAGCAAAAACAGTTGAAACGCATAATATATCAATTAGTTTATATGGAGAAAGTTTAAGTTTAAAACAAATTTTTAACAATCAAACAGATGTTGTTAAAAATAAATTATGGGAATTATTGTTTAATTTATATATTCAATTAGAAAGAATTAATAATAATAATTCAGATAGAATTAATACTTTAAAAGAGAGTTTAAAGAAAATGCGCCAAACTACATCAAACAATGTTAAAAATGATATATTTAAAAATGTATTGAATGCCGATGTTAATAATACAACAAATAATATGTTAGATGATATTATTGGTTCATTTCAAGATATAGTATCTAATAAAGGTAACCCATTTGAAAGTATTATGGGTATAACTGAAATGATTACATCAAAATACGGTAGCAAGATTGAAAATGGTGAAGTAGAAATTGATAAAATCCTAGGTGGCATGGGTGGTTTATTAGGAAAAGGTATGAGTAATATGACTGGTACGGGTGAAGAAAAGAAGGAAGAACCTGTTATTATTGATGATAATTTTAGCACAGCAGATGTAGATGTAGGGAAAGAAGAAGCTGAACAAAAAGCAAATCCATTTAACTTTGCAAAGTTAGCACCATTAGCTGATATGGTATCAAAAATCAATTCAGTTAAAACAGAAGATGATATCAATGCTTTAAAGAAAGATATGGACAATTTCATGGAAAAAGAATTAAAAGTAGATATGACACAATATAAAGAAAATATGGATAAATTAGAGAAAAAATTAGAGGAAGCGAAATTTAAAGATAAAATTGTAGAGCCGGCAGAGCCTGTTGATTAATAATTATAATGTATCTATAATTCTTTCATTAGATGGTTTATTTAAATCAATCATTGGTTTAACAATAGAATCTGATAATATATTTTTAATATTTAATAATCTTTCTTTTTTATTTTTTGTTATATTATCATTTATCTTTGTTTTTTCTTTTTTAATTGTTTTTAATGGTGGAAAACCGCCATTGGATTTAGAACTCATTATAATAAAATTTAGATTTAATTTTATTATAATAACACATTAACCTTTGTTCCATTCACAAAGTGAATATAAGTTATAAATAATTTAATCAAAATATACCATATTACTGTTTGCGTTTGGAGAATTATAATTACTATCATTTGAAGAATTATCAGATATATTTAAAGTATCCATATTATTAATATCGATAGTATCGATAGTATCATTATTTGTTATAAATTTTTTATTATTGATATGTTTTTTTTTAACTATATGATTTATATTACAACATTTTCCTTTATTTGATTTATTAGAACATATAAATTCTAAATAGTCATTATCATTTAACTTACCTTTAAAATTAATATATAAAATCCTATGTAATGCGCATTTTTTTCCATTGAAATAAAAATTTATATAATCTATTTTATTATGAGTAATATAACCTTTCCATAAAATACATTCATTAGTATTATTAATAATTCCTCCAGTTCTATTATATATACGTTTTAAGTCTTTTTCTGATAATAATTTATCATTTTTTATGTTATTCCTTTGAAGGTTGATCAATGTATCAACCATGTACTATATACTAATAATATAAAGAAAATTATTTAGTATAAATAGAATAAATTTTCTTTGGAATAATATTTGTTCCTTCAAAATCAAATTTAATAAAAATTGTTTTATTTAACATTGAATTACTTGTATATTTCTCTATTGTTTTTTCATTAACATTTACTGGTCCAGATGAAAATATATATTTAACAACATTATAATTATCATAAATTACAATTGGATATGGAAACATATAACTTAATAATATTAATTCTAATATACCATCTGTATTATAATTATTTTTTCTTAATCTACTTAAAGTTCCAGTAAATATATTTTTAGATAATAAATCTTTATCTAACTCAATATATTTAGTAATATCTTTCTTAAGTTCTTCATTAAATACATTTCCAACTAAATAATCTATCATATTAGCTTTAAATAAGTTGGTTAATCTATCTTGTAACTCTGATTCATAACCAAGATTTCTGGATTCTTTATCATATAATGGATTTAACATCCAATAATAACAATTAACATATGCTCTAATAATACTATTTTTATTACTTATTATTTCTTGAATAACTTCTTTTCCTAATTCAACTGCTTCTGGTATATCTATATCAATTATCATATCCTGTTTACCAATTCTACGTTTTCCTAATTGTGGAATACTATTTTTACCAAATAATTCTGTCATAATTTTTTTAATATTAAAATTAGATGTTTTTATAATCTTTTGATTAGGTCTATCACTAAATACTGTATAATCTACTATATCACTTACATAATAATTCTCCTCTTGAATAATTTCTTTAAATTTAATACCATCCATTATCATTTCTTCTACTAATTTAGATATATTTGATAATAAATCATTTTTAAACATAACAAAGTTACATGTATTATTTATAAATGAACAATATAAGTTAGCATTACATTTATCTTTATTTTTATTAATAGAGCAATATTCTCTAATATTAGAAACATTAAAATTAGTTAAATCAGGAAGTTCTTTAATCACTTCTATAAATTTATTTGATTTACCTTTAGTTTCAACCATATTTAATAATATACTCATTAATTCTTTTCTCTTATTCTTTTTATTAATATGTGGATTTCTAACAATACCTATAATACTATTAAGTAAAGATGAATTATTTTGTAAATACATTGATAATTCTAATCTGAATAAATTATATGCTTCATTTCTATATAATCTATTTTTAATATTAATATTTCTGTTATCATATGGAATATCATTATTAGTTATAGCAGTATCAATTACTTCTTCTAAAGATTGAAATTCATAACCCAAACCATGTTTCTTAAATGAAGATGATGAAACAAATTCATTCTTAATTGGAATAATTAAATTATTCATTAATATTATCGATGTAATATTATATTTATTGTCCTTATAATTATTATAATATACATTCTTAGGAACATAATTTAATTCTGGTGCTAATTTATTAAATTTATTTAATAATTTAAGTGTTTCATCCAAATTAAATAAGTCAGATTGTTTAATAGAACTTACGCTACTTATATTAATATTAGTATTGGTATTGAGTATTGAACCAGATGGTTTAACTGGTAATAATAATCCATTATCTAATTTTAAATATCTAACTTTATTTCTCATATCAATTATTTGTTTTTTAATATTAATATTTTTAATTTGATAAATTGTTTTTGCTGTTATATTATATGTTTTATTAATTTTAAACATAAAACTTTCAATACAACTTAATCCATAATACTTCTTTAATTCATCAATTATTTTTTCATCATTATTATATTTTTTAGTCAATATAATTTTTTTATCTTTTAGTCCCTTTTTAACATTATATATTGGAAAATAATATTTACCATCTTTAATTAATATTAAATAATCTCTATTTTCATTAATATCATAATAATTTTCATAATTTAAACATTGTAAATAATAATTTTCAATCATGACATCTTTTTCTAAAGCTTTCTTAATAATCTTTATTTTTTTATCAAACATGAAATAAAATAATCCATTTTCAGTTAAAACACCAGGTATAGATAATAATTCACCAATAATATCTAATTCTAAATAATTACTATTTTTAATGTAATTAATATAATTGTCTTTATCTTTAAACATACTTTTAATATCTCCATTATTTAAATAAGTAAATATATTTTCATTATTATCATTTTTAATAACATTAATTACTAATTCTTTAATTTCATTAATTGTTTTATTAAATATATTTGATATGGCTGCCAGAAAATTAAAATTTGGATCTTTAACCGTATATTTAAAATAATAACCAGTATCTGATTCAACCAAGTAATGATTTTTAATTATATAATTATTCTTCCATACAGTATTAAAAAATTGATTGAGATATTTGGGTAAAAATATAAAACGTCCATCTTGTATCTTATTTGTATCTTGTAATATATAAACCTTATCGCCAATATCTTCTTTAGGTTTTTCATCAACTGATATTGCTTTTTGTCCTATACATTGATTAAAATAAGCTAATTTCTTTTTATTGTTTGTGTTACTATGATCTTTCTTGAAACAACAAGGCATGCATAAATCATTTGGATTATTACTCTTTGATAGGAAACCAACAAAACAATGCTCATTATTATTATCTGGGTCACATGTGTAAAAATTAAAAGTGCCATTATCACCAGGTAATTTTACTGCTTTAATAATATTTTCTTTCTTCTTACCTTTCTCTGTAATAATTACTTTCTTTTCATAATTACCAGTTTTTTCATTTAATTTATAACCTCTCTTAACAAGTTCTTTAATATTATCAGAAGATATTACTAAAGGTTGACGTTTTTTATCTTCACCACTATTTTGACAACTACGAGACCATTGATTTTGCCCTTCTTCTGGTTTAAAACCTAATCTTTTTTTATCTAATGATGTTGTTTGTTTAATAGCAGAAGAACCAGCTTCATAGTTAACAATATCATTAACTTTATTTCTTCTTTTTGCTATTTTATTAAGCTTAGACAACATTTCTTTTATTTTCATATATTTTGAATTTTTATTAATATAGATTTCAACATATAAATATAACAAAACTTTTATAAAACTAATAATTTCATCTAATTGTTCTCTACTACGGGCACCTGCTATACGTATTTTATAATTGTCTGGTGTTCTACCTTGAATATCAATACCAATACCAGGTGGTTTTGATTTAGGTAAAGAGGATGCACCCATTTTAGATAATGATTTTTTTATTTTACCTAAAACTTTACCATATTTTTTCCTAACAATATCTAACTCTTCAGCTGCAGATTCATTAGTTATATTAAATTGTTTTGCTATTTCATCAATTAATTCTTTATCAGTTATTTCAAAGTTTCTTAAAAAGTATAACATTCTAAGATGCATTTTAGTTTTATTTTCATAATTACTAATTCTTTTATATCTTAAATATGTTCCATATTTACTATACATAGCATCACTTTTTTCACTTGATGTTGATGTCTTAGATACTCTTTTACGTGGTTCAATCATTAAAGCAATATAAGTGTAAAAAAATCTACTAAAATCAGATAAATCATTATGATTAATCTTATATTTCTCATCAAATGAAACTTTTTGAATTGTATTGATAAATGCATATTTATAATTTTCATCTTCTGGCAATATAAATTTTATTTTCTTATTTTCACTGTTAATCTTCAATAATAAATTATTTACATATTTATAACTATCTTTAATTTTATCAATAGTAGCCATATCTTCTTCCTTCCATGTAATTTTATATTCCATTCTTCCATTTTCATTTAAATTAATAGAAATATATTTATTTTCAATTTCTGTCATTTTTATTTTAAATGAAATACCATAAGGAGCATTTTCAAACCATTTAGATAATACTTCTACATCATCTATTTTTTTTGTTTTGGTATAAAATTTATAAGTTAATTGAGAATCTGGTGTTTGATATTGAATAAATGGATATTCCTCAGAAACAACAAAACTATCAAATATTTTATATAAATTATATTTCTCTTGACTAATAGTTCCAGTTAAATTTTTTGGATTATTTAGATTAAGATGGATAATTGATTGAATTATATAATTTGGTTGAAAATATTTATTAAATTTATTATCTTTTAATATAATTTTAGTTTTATCTACAACATCATGAATTTGATACTCAATTGCTGTATCATTTTTAATTGAACCAAAATTATTTACATTTTTTTCAATTTCTTTATCATTATTATTATTTAATAAATCAACAATTGTTTCAAATCTTTCAAAACTAATTAATGGGAAATATATATTTACATAAACTTCATAAACATTTCTCTTTTTATTAGAATCACTATTATAATTTAAACCAAATTCATTTAATATATCAATCATAAATATTTCATTATTTGCCATGAATTGTTCATAATCTCTTAAAATTAAATATTCGTCATCTTCTCTCTTAATCTTAATTCCAAAACTATCTTTCAAATAAGATAAATTATTTCTTAAATTTTCATAAACTGCTATATTTTCATTTGGTTTAACATCTATCATAACTAATTCATTTCTTCTTATCCATTTTTGACCTAACATTACTCTATCAATTACATTATTATTATTATATTCAGACCAAAAATAAGTATATTCAGGTAATAATTTAATATTTCCATCTTCTTCTGAATTAATATTAAATTTATTACTAAGTGGAATTGATACACACACTTTATTTCTAATAGTTCTAATATTATCATCCATATAAATAAATTGTTCCTTAATATAAATTTTACTATAGACGTCTTCTAATTTCGCATCATAGCTTATTTCATCTATTTTTTCATTAAAATCAATCTCCATTCTGTCTATATTTTTAACAAATGATTTATCATTCGTTGCTTGACCAATTAATATAGCAGTATCTCTAACTTCTTTATCAGTTGCATCATTTTCTTTTCCATATAAATCAGTTAATTCTTCTAAATTGAAATTATTTTCAATTGCTTCATCAAAATCTTCAGATGTCATTACCATTCCTTCTAATCCATCTTCATCATTTTCTTTATCAATATCCATATTATCTTCTCTCATTTCTATATTATCATCTTCTATTTCTGGTTGCATCATACTGCCTCCAACTAATTCATTTTCTAATAAATCTGTATTATCTATCCCTGAACCAATCATTTCCGGTTTATAAGTTCTAAAATCCATCTCAACTTTTCTAACAGCACTTTTAATTTTGTTTCTACTAATTAAGTAATCATAATATGTAGATGCAAAAGAATAAGTTACTCTTCTAAGTAATGGAGATGATAAATGATATGCAACCCATTCTCTACCCATTTTATTTTCTAAAGTTTTCTTTTTATTAGCATTTTTTAAAATATTATTAAATTGGTCTGCTAAATGATATCTATTAAAAAAATATGTATACCATTTATCACCATAATAATTTGCTAACTGATCTAATTTTAATTTACTTAAATTATCATAACATTCATAAAATGTTTTATTTTTAATATTTTCTAATATACTTAAAATGTTTTCATCTACATTTGATCCAATAAAAATATATTGAATGTATTGAATACGTCTATTATTATTTTTAAATTTATGAATGATCTTAATAGGAGTTTCTATTATCATTAATAATTATAATAATTATAGAAAATATATTATTATAATTATATTTTTTTCCATTATTATTATATGTACGAAATAATTATAATTATAATTATAATTATTATATTGTTACTTATCCTATTAATTAATAAAATAGAACATTATAATGATATAATAAATAATGAAAAAATATCTAAAATAATTCATCAAATATGGTTAGGTCCAAAAACACCACCATTAAAATATATGAAACAATGGGAGGTAGATTATATCAAAATGTATCCTGATTTTAAATATATTTTTTGGAATGAAGAAAAAATAGAAAAAGATTTATTATGGCCTAAAAAACTTAAAGAACTATATGATATTGAAACAACTTATTATGGTAAATCAGATATTGCAAGACTTGTTATATTAAATCAATATGGAGGTATATATATTGATTCAGATAGTGTATGGGTAAATAATAAAAATTTAAATGATCTTATAATTAAAGCATATAATGAAAAAACAAATATATTTGCAGCAAAGGAACCAGATAAAGATTTTGTTGCAAATGGTGTAATAGGTTCTAGTAAAAATAATAAAACATTATTATTTGTAATATCACTTTTAGAAAAAATATATCCTAATTATAGTGAAATTAGAAAAACAAATGACCCTTGGATTGTAACAGGACCTCTTTTATTAAATAAAGCAATTGAAAATTCATATCCTTTTACCGTTTTATCATCTAATTATTTATATCCATTTAATTGGCATAATTTAACTCCTGATATTGCTAGACAACAATTAGAAAATATCCCTAAAGATTCTTATATGTATCAATTTGGATATAGTACTAATAATGATTTATTAATTTAATATATTTGTATATAATTTCATACCACAATATTCTACTGGATTATTTGCATAATCTTCATAATAATATAACTTATGTTCTATTGCTCTTTCTAATAAAAATTTAAAAATTTTATTAAATAATGGAGTGTGACCTGTTTCAGGGCATGCAGTATGAGCTAATTCATGCACTGCGACATACATTAATAAATTAATATTATGTAATTGTCCAGTTGATTTACTTCTTATACAAAAAACTAATTCTTCCCCTTTATTAATAGAATATGATGTATATTCTGAATTTAAACTAGTTTCATATATTTTAGTTCTTTGTTTATTGAAATTTTCATTAAACTGATCAATATATTCTATATATTTAGGATAATTATCTTTATTTTCTACTACATATTTTTTTAAAGTATACATTCTATTAATTAATTTATTTAATAATTTTGCACTTGCTTCTTTATTAGGAGTATCTCTAACTAATACATCTTCGCCTTCAACTTGAAATTTTACTAATGAAGAATCATTTATAATATATACTATATAAAAAACAATAATAAACACTATTAATATTAAAGTTTCTTTCATTTAATAACATTTAGATTTAAATATATAAATTTAAAAAGTTTTTATTAAAATAAAATTTCTAATATAATATATATAATATGGGAATATTTAAAAAAGATGAATTATTGTTAGATTTTAAAGGTGTTAAAACAGAAGATATGAGTAGCACAATACCATATATGAATAAATTAAATACAGATGCGAAAATGTTAGTTAATCAACTCGATCCCAATACAGCAAATGTCAACAGAAAAGGGTTAGTTTTATTTAATGAAAGCGAACAATATGATTTATATAAATTGTTCGAAAAATCAACTACTCTTAATAATAATGATAATAATTTCTCAGAGACATCTCCATTTATTAGTTCAGATGTTTACAATCAATTATTAAATAAATTAAAAAATAAACAATCTGGTGGTAAATCTAAACAATCTCGTTCAAGAAATGAAGATAAAGATGAAGATTTTGAAGATGAATCATCTACAACTAGCTCTGAAGAATCTGAATCTGATAAGAAGAAAAAACACATAAAGAAAATGTTTAAAAAAGAGAGTGATGAAATTGATTTAGAAGTTGAGGAAGTTGAAGAAGATGAGGTATTATCTGAAATGTCAGCTGGTTCATATGTTTCATCATCAGCTCATACAGATGGAACAAATTCAAACACAAACTCTGATTCTGATAACAACACATCATCTTTTGTAACATCAGCATCTGCATCAGTATCTGTTAAAAATCATAGAAATAGACATCATAATGTTTCTGATTCAGTTAATACAAGTGATATTAATATAATATCAGTTGAATAAAATAATGGTTAATGGTTATGGTTAATGATTATTTATGTTCCTTTAAGGAAAATATTAATTATGAAAGGATATTATTTTCTTTTGATAAAGCTCATAATATCACTTCTGCCTTTCTTCTCATTTTCTATTTTTATTTTAAATTTTTCAAATATTTCTTCAGCATCTGGAATAACTAATGATAAGAATTGTAATGCTGGATTCATAATTTGATTAGTCATATAAAATTCAAAATCTATTTTTAAATTATTTTCTTTAATATATTGTGGAGTTTCTATACGCTCACCTTGTAAGGTATTTTTATTTGCATTTGGTAATTGAATTGCTGCAAACTCAATTCGATCACCTGACTGAGGACAATTACCTGGGTCTCTCATAGCAATTCTATTTGCTAATACTACATGAGCTATTTTAGTCCAATCAGCATAGCTTTCTTTCATCTTTAATGTTTTGCTAGTTAGAAAATATTTAATATTATATTCATTATTAAACATACTATTCATACAATTAATTGTAAAAGTTTTTGCTTTGTCTGGATCTTTATCATCAATCAAACAATTAATAATTCCACCACATATTTCTTTAACAATTGGTGCATTATCTCTTCTTTTTAAAACTATACCGTTATAATCTTGTTTATATTTATCAGGATTGAATTCATATTTATTACCAACATATCTTTTCTTAGTTAAGATTAGAAATGGCCAAAATGTTTTTTCATACTCTAAATCATGTGGAAATGGCAGTCTTTTCTTTACTAGTTCTCCAGTAATTACTCCCATTTCAATACTTAATGTTAATGTTCTTTTATCAATTATTTTAGTTCCATGTTTATAAAACCTAACACGAACTATTTTATTTATATTCCTATTATTCGCAGAATTATTATCAATATCCCAATATGGTTGAATAATATAAGTTTTTAGTTTATTCTCAATAAAATATTCAACATCTTCTAGAATAATTTCTTTAACATCATCTGATAAATCACACACTAAATTCATTTTTTCAACCATACTAATTCCATTATTATATAATTTCATCTCAATTGCATTTTCTTTAGTTTCTTTTTGAACATATTTTTTAGTAAAAATATCTTGAATTATCCATAACCATGGCATAAAACTTTCTTCCATATAATGCAATAAAAATTGTTCCATTCTTTCCTCAATTGGTGGAATAATTTTAAAATGAGATGGTGGTTCTTTATAAATGGGACCTTGTGGAACCCTCAATAATGCTACGCTTTTTCCTTCGCATTTTACTTCTTCTAATTCAACCAAATCATCATTATAATATTTATTATGTAAATTATCCCATAACTCTTTATATTCCTCTGGAATAAAATATTTAAATAATCTTTTGGAAAAACCAATAATATCTTTCCATAATGGTAAGGCTGATTTTTCTTTTATCTGTTTTACATCTTCACGAAACCGATAACAGCTAAAAATACTATCTGTATTATGGACTACTATATTACCATTACCCGCCATAAAATGATGATTTTCAGTTTCAAAATCATATACATATTCATAGTTTTTATTAAATTTGTTATAAATATTAAGTTCAGGATTATGAATTATTTCAATTTTGGTTATAATTCCACTTTTAATTCTATAATTTAAATTATTAATACTCATTTGTTCTCTTAAATGTTTATCATCAATATTAGCTGTTAATAATTCATCTCCAATATTTAGATTAATTGGTTTAACAACTACTCCACTTTTAAGAATACAAGAATGGTCGGAAGTTACTTTAACTGATCCACTTGTAGTAGTTATATTCAATATCATTTTATCTGTTTTATGTTTCATAATATATTTAATAGGAGTCCATCCTACATCAGAATATGTTTCAATTATATCTAGTGTTTTATAATATTCTTTTTCACCAATAATACATTTTTTTAAATTATCTTTATAATACTCTTCTAATTTTCCTATTTCTATAATTTCAATTTCATTTTTATATTTTACATAAACAAGAGTATCAGCTGTAACACTGTCACCATATCTAATAATTGGTTGAAAAGTAAAATTCTTAATATCATTCATAACATATTTTTTTACCTTTTCTCTTAATTCATTATCCGCTGGATCTTTCATTTCCATATCTAAAATCTTATTAGCTTTATCTTCATCTTTATTATATAATGCATATCTATAACCATTTAGTAATCCAGGGACAATATTCTCATCAAAATGACGCGCTAATTTAAGCATCTCACGACCAGTACTAGTTGTGCATGCGGCAATATCTCTTTGAAAAATAGGACTAACATCAGCACCAAGTGCACCATATAGAGAATTAGCTGTAATTTTCAAAGCTAATTGTTTACCATCTAAAATTTTATATTTAAATGGATCCTTACAACCTTTCATAACCTTTTTAACTGCATTACGTTCAGCAATAAGATTTCTTAAAGTTTTAGGAACAACACCTAATTCATCACCAATTTTTGCAAAACGCCTATGTTGAATACTATTATCATGGTCTTTGAATTGAGCATTAAAATAGGTAACATTATCTAAATTATCATATTTATCTAATTTAATAACAGTTTCATGGCTCATATTTTTATGAATAATAGATGATGGATAAAGTGATGCATAATCTTTAACCGCTAAAGCTTCATATTCTACATTAGCTTCTGGGTCAAATACAATAGCACCTTCATAAGATGGTAATTTATCTTCTGGTCTCTTCAGGACTGGAAATAAATATCCAGCATCCATATAGTTCTTTAAACATAATGAAAATAATTTAATAACTTGACCTCGAGTAAATAAGAAAGACATTGGAACATAACATACATTTGCCATCTCGATATTGTTAGTTACTACACATAATTTATCTATCAAAAGATTGATTAAAGTGCAATCCTTAATACAATATTTAGCAACAATTGCACGTTCAGCTGATGTACCATTAAACATCCTAAAAATATCTTTTGGTCCAACATCATCCTTTGCTTGAGACCAATAAATTTTAAAATTTCTTTCTTTTCTGGGAGCACAGCTCCAGTCAATAAATTCTTTTCCATTAATATATTCTAATAATTGTTCAGATGGTTTAATAATTAAAGTTTTATCGACTTTATTAAGTTCTTCTATTTTATATTTATATCCAATCATTTCAGAAATAAAATCTAATGCATATTCAACATGAATAAAATCTTCTTTATAAATACTCTCAATACCATCACAATATAATTTTAATAATACATCATGATTATTATTAGATATATTTTCTACTTTATATATCTCATTGCGAATAAAATTAGAAGAAACCATATCAAGTTTATAACTATTTAATTTAAAGTTCTTCTGAACATCCTTCATCAAATCAATATGGATACGACCAGGAGTTCCAAACATACGAATTTTATTTTGACCGAATGCAGCTGATTCTAATTTGAAATCACGAAACTCGCATCTATATTTTTTCAATTTACTAATTCTTAAAATTTCTTCTTCAAGATTTAAATGTTCTTTGCATCTATCATAAATATATCCTTCATCGAAACCAAATATATTCCATCCAGTAATAATATCACAATCTTGATTAATAACTTCACTAATCCATGCTTTAACCATTTCTTTTTCTTCATCATACCATTCAACAATGCTTCCTTCTACTGGATCAGTTTCTTTCAAACAAACAATGTGCTGTCTATAAGGAACTGATTCATTAAGATAAGTATAAGTTGATCCAATTTGAAAAATACAATCAGCTTTATTTCTAGCTTGAGGAAATTTATCTTTATCTGATGAATAACATTCAATATCAAAACTCAATATACGAAATGGTGCATTAGTATCTTTTTCAATTGGCATTACATCACGCCAATCTACTCTTAGCTCTATATCACAATAACTCTCTTTATCTTCATCTTTATCTATTCTTACATATTTTTTAACAGATACCCATGAGCATCCACTAATTTTTTTAATATGAAAACATCTTAACATGGGAGGTAAATTAGCTTCATAAGTTTTAAATTGAACTTCTCCTTTAGTTACTCCTAAAATATAAATAGGATTTTCTTCCAACATAAATTTATATTTTTTCATAGCAATTAGATTATTAAAAATCATTTTAGCAAATAAGAATTTTTTACCATTAGTAAAACCTTCAGCTGCCATTCTTTCAACAACTTCCATATTAATTAAAGATGATCTATATTTAGTCCATACTTTTTTATTAGAATTACTAGTAAAAAAGGATAGCATTTTTTTAATCTTATCTTTCGCTTCATCTTTAGTCCAATTTAATGGTAATTTAATATAAAAATGTGGATTATAATTAAGAACTCTCATATATACAGATTTACCTTCTAAAGTTCTACCAAAAGTATGAATAATATAAGAACCAATCTCTGAATTGGTTTCAGATGAATCTTCATCATCTTCATTTTCATCATCAAATTCATGGTCTTCCATATAATCATATAATTGAAATTCAAGTGGTTCCAAATAGGATGTCATTATTAGTTTAGAACATTATTGTTTTAAACTAATAAATATCAATATTTTTAAATATTTGCAATGCGCTTATTAATATACTTATTTAATTTGCGGATTTTCTTTTCTAAATACTTATCAACAATACTTAATTCTTCTGAAGTTTCTGATAATATATTATTAATATTAATTTCTTCAGATGTTAAATATCCCATACCTCCTCCTATCATATATTTATTATTTAATGAAGCTCTTAATTGATTAACTTGTAAATCTAATTTGTCATTAAGTTTTTTAACTTCAACTGCAATATCTTGTTTAATTCTTCTTATATTTAAATTCATTCTTTCATATGCTTCACCTGTCTCAGCATCAGATGTCATTCCAATAAATGATCTAGGTAAACCCTCCATTGTTTGAGTATGAGCTTGAACTGCTAAACGCGCTAATGTTTCTTCATGTTTCTTTCTTTCTTCTTCTATTAATTGTTCTCTACGAGCTATTATTTCATTAATTTGTCTATCGGTGTTTTCTTTTATTCTTCTTATTTGTCTATCTATTTCTTCTCTATGTTGTTCTTTTCGTGCTCTTTCAGCTTCTGCTCTTTCTCTAGCAACTTGTTCTTCTCTTGCTCTTTGAAACTCAAGTCTTCTTCTTTCTTTAGCATCTATATTTTCTTGTTTTATTCTTGCTTCTTCTGCAATTCTTTTTCTTTCCTCTTCTCTTAGTCTAGTTTCTCTTCTATCTTTATCTGATTTCTTTTTAGCCGCCTCTACATCACGACGTCTGTTATCTGCTTCTTCTTTTTCTTTTAATTTCCGAGCTAGTTCTTCATTTTGTTGTCTATATCTTTCAGCATTTCTTTCTTCTTCTTGTCTTCTTTTGGATGCAGCTTCTGCATCTAGTTGTTTTCTTTTAGCTATCTGGGCTTTATTTAAATCACTCTGTCTTTTAGCTGAAGTATTTGCTTCTCTGTTAGCTCGTTCGATTTGTTCTATTTCTTGCTGAGCATTTAATCTTCTTTGTTCAGCATCTCTAGCTCTTTGTTGTTTAGCTTCTCTAGCTCTTTGTTCAGCTTCTCTAGCTCTTTGTTGTTCAGCTTCTCTAGCTCTTTGTTCTGCTTCTAATCTTTGTTGTTCTGCTTCTAATCTTTGTTGTTCAGCTTCTCTGGCTCTTTGTTCTGCTTCTAATCTTTGTTGTTCAGCTTCTCTGGCTCTTTGTTGTTCAGCTTCTCTGGCTCTTTGTTGTTCAGCTTCTCTGGCTCTTTGTTGTTCAGCTTCTCTGGCTCTTTGTTGTTCAGCTTCTCT